>VOFH01001625.1_pt1 | contig 19924 bp, 39 predicted proteins | sample 5384091 | NCBI WGS metagenome assembly VOFH01 (sample SAMN12384727, study PRJNA508395) | human gut metagenome | isolation source: healthy gut G | host: Homo sapiens
CTGAAGCGTTACGTATTGCTGGCGTCCCAATCGAACCAGCCCAGCGCCTGGCCGAGGTCCCGAACTGCGCTTTTTGGCTCAGCAAACGGTGGCCGCCCAGCGGCGCACCTCCACATTTTCGCTGTCGTCCTGCCGACCGGCACGCTTTCGTGCTGAATATTGGGAATGGTCAGCAGGATCTCGGTAAAGCGCTTTTCCAGCGCGTCCAACCTTTTGCTTGGCCTCGACGTCCTCTTTTTCATCAAGGATAAAAGCGCTGCTTACTATCTCAAACGCATCGCCGGCCAGCGCGCCCGCCTTTCAGCCTTTTGCGCCGCCTCCAAAGCAGCGCGCCCTGGCAGCGCCCTCCGCCGCAAACTCGAGCAAAACGCCTGCACGCGCCCCTGGCCTTGGCCAGCGCGTTCCATTGGCCTTTTTCTTCAGCTGCTGCAAAAAGCGGCAGCGAAATCGGTTACAGTGGAAGCCTGCAACGCCTCGCTGGCCGATGGCGGCCCTCCGTGCGTCCACCGCCATCAATTCGTCGATGACGGCCGGGTCCCCATTGCGGTTCTGTACGGTCTTGACAAACTCGGGTTTTGGAATGAATTTTGCGTCTAACATGCCTCGTCTCTCCTTATGGTATATGGTATACATCCTGGGCCCGGCATGCCGTTTGTGCATCCCCGGCCTTGTTTTCAATCGATATTTATAGATCCAGCTTCATATCGCCGGGCTTGATCCACCCTGCGCGCCCGCATGCCGTTGGTGATGACCAGCGTCAACAAAATGGGCAGGATAAACTGCAAAATCGCCATCTTTAATAAGATCCACACCATCGGCTCGCTACCCGCCATGGCGGCAATGGTGCCAAACTGGCCCACCAGCCCGCTGGTGCCCATGCCGGCGCCCATGGCGTTGTTTGTCATGGCGAACAACGTGGTGGACAGCGGCCCCAAAATGGCGCTGACAATGATCTCCGGCAGCCAGATCACAGGTTTTTCTTACGATATTGGGCACTTGCAGCATGCTGGTGCCCAGGCCCTGGCTGATCAGCCCGCCCACGCCGTTTTCCCGGTAGCTGGCCACGGCAAAGCCCAGCATATCTCACACAGCAGCCCACCGTAGCCGCGCCCGCCGCCAGGCCGGAAAGATCCAGCGAAATGGCAATGGCCGCCGAGGAAATGGGGCTGTGAGCGCCATACCCATCACCACGCTGACCAGAATGCCCATCGGAATGGGCTGTAATTCTGTGGCCAGGTTGATAAACTTGCCGATGCCCGTCATCATCGCATTGATGCCGGGGCCAATCCAGGTAGCGACCAGCCCACCGACAACGATGGTGACAAGGGCAGCACGACGATATCCACCTTGGTTTTGCCCACCAGAAGGCCCGCAATTCCGCCCCGGCAGGGACGCCAAAAATGCGCGCCGACCGGCCCGCCCAGCGTATAGCCCAGCGCCCCGGTGGCCGCCGAGGAAAACATCCACCAGCGGCGCATGCTTTAGCCCATAGGCCACAGCCACGCCGATGGCCGCGCCCACCACCGGGCTGGAAGCGGACAGCATTTGGGCAAACGGCGTTAAAAACGAAAGCCCGGGAATTTTCCCCCAGCTGCTGAATGATGAGCCCGATGATCAGCGAGGCAAACAGCCCCTGTGCCATGGCGCCCAGCGCGTCGATAAAACCAGCGTTTCAACAGGCCTTTGATGCCGCTTTGCCGTTTGGCCATTGGTTTTTCCCCTTCCTGCCGCCGGCGCGGCGTTGCCTTTATCGTTTTCCCATGCGTTTGTATTCCACCCGAATGCCCTGGTTATCCAGCGCGATGACCAGCGGCTTTAGGTCTAAATATTCATGAAAGGAAATGACCTTTTCATCCTTTAGGTGCAGCTCTACCCCAAAGGGCGCTGCCATCATAGGGAGGCAAACGCCACCTGGCTGATGGGGGATGATGGTTTCCCTGCCGTCCCGGTGCAGGCGCACCTCCGTTTCGCCGGCCCGGTAATCGCGCCCGTATTTGAGGTATACGGCCGCCAAATACGCCACAGCGCCAATGCACAGCGCCGCCGTCAAAATGGTATTCAGCGTGGTAGGGTCCCCGGGCAGCAGCCAAACTGCGCCCACAGCCACCAGCGCATACAATACGCCGCGGCTGAGCCTTGGCAGCAAGGCCTCCACGCATAGATCCTCTTTTTGTTTCATCCTCTGTCTTCTCCCTGCTGTAACTGTTTGCAGTGCGCCGCCAGCAGCTGGATAAAGCCCTGACATCCTCATACTGGTAGACAAACGCCACGCGCTTGGTACCGTTGAGCACCAGCATCATGCGCGCGTGCATGGCGTCGTAAAACATGCCTGTGATGTCGTCATAGGCGATCCTGGTGGCCGGCAAAAAGGTTTTGCGGATGGCAATGCCCGTTTCGTCGGTACGGATCTCGGCAAAAAAGCTCTGGGACAGCACCATCAGCCCATACCAGGCAAACAGCGCGAAAAACACGCCCTCTACCGTTTGCATGGGCTTGGCGCGAAATGCTTCCTGGGCCCAGACAATGCCGAGCGCCAGCATAAGCGCACCAAATAGAAATTTTTGTGCCCACCGATTTCGGTTGATGGAAAATGCTCGCATATACATCCTTTCCGGCGATGCGATGCCCAAAAGCCCCAGCCCGGTCTTGAGGACGGTGCGCACCGCTTTTGTCAGCTGCAGCCGCGCGGCGGTCTGCGCGCTGTCCTCCGTGATGATGCGCTCTTCATAATAAAACCGGTTGTACGCCTGCGCCAGCTCGATGAGCGCCCGGCTCAAAAGGTACGGCTCGTTTTTCTCCAACGCCGCGGCCACGGCGTCCTTCCAGCCCTCCAGCGCGCGCACGACGGCCGTGGCAAACGGGCCGGAAAGCGCCGCATCGTCCGGCTGGGCCTCTTGCCATGCCGGGTCGGCTTTCCTTAAGACGCTGCAGCAGCGCGCGCCGGTATATTGCAGGTACGGGGCGGTCTCCCCGTCAAAGGAGAGAGAGCACGGTCGTAGGAAAACGCAATGTCCTTTGATCCTGGCATTGTGCAATACGCCAAACACCACCGCGCCCCGCCGACCTGCTTCGGCCACCGTCTGTTTGTCCGAAAGGTGCGGAGATTTTTCCTCCAAAATTTCGCCCCGCGCGCGCGATGGCGCTGTGCAGCACATCCTGAGCAGCACCACATGGCCCTTTCTGGTGGAAAGCGTGGTGCCGTCCGCCATGGAGACCATGCCAGGCCACATGCTCCAAACTTGGCCCAATCAGCCCATCTTTTCCACCACTTTGAACCATTGGCGGAAATGCAGGTTCTGCTGATAGGCTACCACATACAAGCACTTGGCAAAATCGTAGGTTTTTTGCGGTAGAACGCCGCAGCCAAATCGCGGGTGGCGTATAGGGTGGTGCCGTCGGATTTCAAAGATGATGGGCGGCATATTGTCTGCGGACAGATCCACCACATACGCGCCCTCGGAGAGGGGTCAGCAGGTGTTTGGCCCGCAGCCGTCCACCACAGGCTGCATCTTATCGTTGTAAAACGCTTCGCCATTGTAGCTGTCAAACGTGATGCCCAAGAGATCGTAGATTTTCATGACCTCCTGGATGGTGGCCTGCTTGAACTGGATCAAACAGCGCCAGCGCAATTTCGTCGCCGTCCTCGATGCGCTTGAACCAGGCGCGGCCAAGATCCTCCAGCTGGGATCCTTTCCGCTTCCTCGTGGAACTTTTAACGTACAGGCGCGTCATCTCCTCCACGCCCTTTTCGCGGACGGCGGCTTCATCGCCCCACAGTTCATAGGCGGCCAGCAGCTTGCCAAACTGCGTGCCCCAATCGCCCAGGTGGTTGATGCCTATGCTCTTGTAGCCCATGAAATTGTAGAGATTGTACAGGGCATGTCCAATGGCCGTGCTGGAAAAGGTGGCCGATATGGAACTGTCTTGGCGATGTTGATGCTGCTGTAATCGATGCACACCGTGCGCCCATGCCCGATATCCTGCGCGCCGTAGCGCTCGCCTTCTAAAAGCGCCTGATCCAGCACGGTACGGGCATACAGCGCTTTGTCCACAGTAAAATTGGCATAGCCGCCCGCCACCTCCGCCTTGACAACGCAGGCCGGCATTGCGCTTTCCACAATGCTTTTGGCAATCAGCTGCGGCGCTTTGCGCAGGGTTTTGGCAAAGGCAAAGCAGGGCAGCGCATAATCGCCCAGGGCCGGGTCCGGCGGGGTTTCTATCAACGGCAATACCTGTTCCAAAGGCGTATCCAGCACCTGGGAAACAGCCTTTGCGATCTCTTTGTTTGAATGGCAACTTTCTCGGCTCCTTTGCCCTCTATCCGCCCAGGGGCGCAGAGGGATGCAAACTTTATACGTATACTTAGTTTACTATATCACAATCCCCCTATGCTTTCAATTCTGCACCCCGAAAACAAGCAATTTTTCTGTTGACATTGCGCCGGTTGTGATGTATTATATTTGAGCACCATGTACCAGTAGCTCAGCTGGATAGAGCGTTTGACTACGAATCAAAAGGTCGGGGGTTCTGAATCCCTTCTGGTACACCACAAAAGACCCGAAACCATATGGTTTCGGGTCTTTTGTTATTTATTTTCGTCTGTTATGGGGCAAATACGACCGCCATGGTATACGGCCCGTCGCTGCCCACATCCACGCGCGCCACATGCCCGGCGCTGTCCACCACATACCGGCGGTATTGGGCGCCCCATACCGAGGCATACGGCGCTTGTTCCGTGACATCGGTTTGCTTCATCTCCACGGTATAGACTCGGCTGCCGTTTTCGCCCGGCTCGCACGTGATGGCCTGTATCTCTCCTTTTTGCAAAGGGGTCAGATCCACCCCGGCGATTTTCGGACAGCGTACGGTACTGGGTGGTATCGTCCAGCGCCGTTTCCGGAAGCTCTCCTTCCGGGAGGATCAGCTTGCCGTTTTGGTATTGATACTCGCTTTGATGCCTTCCGCATCCCATCCCTGATGGGTAAAATAGGGCGCTCCGTTTTCAAACGCATACTCTACGGCAACGGACAGCGATTCGCCGTCCTCGGACAGGTTCAAAATCCGAAACTGCCCTGCCTGCTGTGCGTTGAGCGCCTCCAGCGCCTGGTTCAGCGCGCCTCCTCCGGCCGGGCGGCACAGCCGCAGACGGCGAGAAGCGCAAAGGCAGATACAGCCACAGCACAGATGGCTCTGAAAGGATGACGGTTCATTTTCTTTCCTCTCTTAGTAGTAGAAAGTATCCGTTTCTATAAAGTCACGGATCTGGGCCGCCTCTAAGTGGTACTCCTCTACAGCCCGAACTGCTTTATTCGCAGGGTATTCAGCAAAGCCGCAGCGTTTCATGGTAAGCACCGTAACAGAGGCTGCTTTTGTATGCCAATAATCTGCAACCCCTATATAAGCGCCCGCATCCGTAAAGCCAAGCTTCAACTGAAACGTGCCGACTGTATAACCTGGCTTTGTGATAGGATCGCTGTACCTGCGGATAGAATCTCTCCTTTGTGTACGGATCTTATTCTCGGGCTGTACTTCTATCCATCTCGCTTCTCCGCTCTGAATATCCTCTAGAAGAGTTTCCAGTTCTGCTTTCTCCGCCGGGTCAACTGACCTATCGATCAATTCCATAAGCCACTGCGTATTCTCATCCGGCACGGCAAACGCCGTTCCCGAGAAAACAAACACAGACATCACAACAGCAAGCAACAAACCAACATATCTATATTTTTTCATCTGTCAAAACCTCCGCATCTTTTTGGCTCCCTGTCTCCTCCTTTGATCCAGCGCATCGGAATCACGCCTTTCCATCTCTTGGTAATTAAATTATTACATAGAAACATATAAGTGTCAATGTATCCTTTCCGCCGAACATAACCGAGAAAAACAAAGGAAACCCCGCGTTTTGTAAAGGGTTGGTCTAACCAAGATGGCACCGCCCCATGTACTCGGTAAGCGTTTCTCTGCTTGGTAAAGCAGCTGAAGCCCTGGTATACATACAAGATGGCAAAGTATTTTCCGCTTCCTATACTACCTCTGCCGGGGATACCGGCAAGACAGGGGAACAATTTCGTGGATATTCCTCCGAAGTATACGCTGCCCTTTACTCGGCTTTCGGTGAGGCTGACAAAAGAAAATACATCAGCCGATACTCTTTCCTATACCCGGCTGGCCAGCGATGAGCATCCCAGCATCGTATATACCGTCACGGTTTCTACAACGGATTCTATGAACTCCATTTTCCTATCCTATATAGATAAAGTAAACGTTTGCGGCTATCAAAAGCACCTCTTGCTGGGGGCATTTTTATATCCTCTGCAAAAATCCCGGTAAATCTCTTATATTGCTCGGCAAACTGGCTGCCCTTCCGCCAGAGGAAGGAAAAATCATGCCGGACGTCAAAATCCGCAAGGGGGATGGCGCGCAGGGTACCCTGCGCCAGCTCCCTCTCACGGCGGTTTCATACAAAAAGGTAATGCCGCAGCCCGCCTTGGCCAGGGTTTTTAAGGCAGTGAGGCTGCTGGCCTCCACGCGGCATGCAAAATCCTGGATGGTCAGGTTTTTTCCTTCCAGATAGTGCTCCAGGATATGGCGGGTGCCAGAGCCCTGTTCGCGCCTGAAGCAGGCGCTCTGTAAGTAAATCGTGGATACGGTATGCGGCGGCTGGCAGCGGATAGTCCGCGCCGCAGACCGGCAAAAAGCGCTCTGTGCAAAACAGCAGCGAATCGTATACGCTTTGGGAAAACGCGCCCTCTACGATGGCAAAGTCGATGGCACCGTCATCCAGGGCGCGGAGCAGCTGCTCTGTATCCGCCACGTGCATGGAGATCTGCGCATCCGGGTGCTGCTTTAGATAACGCGCCAATACCGGCGGCATCGCGTATTCGCCCACGGTGAGCGTAGCGCCAAAAGCGCAGCACGGGCTGTTCTCCGCCCAAAGAAGCGATGCGTTTTTGCAGCTGCGCCGCATCCTGCCGCATGGTGCGGGCCGCCTGGCACAGCATGCGCCCCGCCTGGGTCAGCGCCAGCTTTTTGCCCCGGTAGGAAAAAAGAGCGGCGCCGTATTGCTTTCCAGCGCTTTGATGTGCTGGGAAACAGCGGGCTGTGTGGATATGCAGCGCTTCGGCTGCCCTGGTGATGCTCATGGTTCTGCATACCATTAAAAAGCTTTCGATGCGATAATCCAGCATGGCGATCCCTCCGCCATTATCATAATATATTCTTATCATTTTATAAATATATATTATTTTTTATTTATTAATTTTCTCTGCTATACTGGCAGACAGAATTGGGCATTTTTCCCTGCTGCCCGAGGTATTAGAAAGGCTGTGAACGCGATATGGAAACGATCAAACGGACTGCGCCGGGCATTGCGCTATGCCTTTTCATTGCGCGCTGCCCGCCTGGGCGCTGGGGCAATGGCTGCCGGTGGTGGGCGGCCCTGTGTTTGCCATCCTGATTGGCATGGTCATCACGCTGGTGATGCCCCGCAAGCGATTGGTGCCACAGTGGCGTGGCGTTTACCTCTAAAAAGGTATTGCAATATGCGGTGCTGCTCGGCTTTGGCATGAATCTTTCCGAGATCTTGGCCAAAGGGAAAGCGAGTCGCTGCCCATCATCCTTTCTACCATCTCCGTTTCGCTCATCGTGGCTTTTTGCTGTATAAGGCGCTGCGTTTGAAAAAGAACAGCGCCATTTTGATCGGCGTGGGCTCGTCTATCTGCGGCGGCTCTGCCATCGCGGCTACGGCGCCCGTGATCCAGGCAAGCGACGAGGAAGTCGCGCAATCCATTTCCGTGATTTTTCTATTCAACATTTTAGCTGCCCTCATCTTCCCCGACGCTGGGCGGGCTTTTGGGGCTTTCGGACACCGGCTTTGGCCTGTTTGCCGGTACCGCCATCAACGACACCTCGTCCGTAACGGCTGCGGCCGCCGCGGGACGGCATCCATGGCTCCAATACCTGGACGCTGCCACCATCGTCAAGCTCACCCGGACGCTGGCCATCATCCCCATCACACTGGTGCTGGCGCTGATGCGCACCCGCCAGGCCAAGCAGGAAGACGGCGCCAAAATCAGCCTGAAAAGATTTTCCCCTTTTCGTGCTCTTCTTCGTGCTGGCCGCCGTCATCACCACCGTATGCCAGCTGCCGGCCAGCGTGAGCGGCCCGCTTAAGGAGCTGAGCAAATTCTTCATCATCATGGCCATGGCGGCCGTGGGGATGAATACCAACATCGTGCAGCTCGTCAAGACGGGCGGAAAGCCGATTTTAACCGGCTTTGCTGCTGGGTGGCCATCGCGGCGGTCAGCCTGGGCATGCAGACGGTTTTGGGCATCTGGTAAGCGCTGCGCCCAACCATTGTCTTTTCAAAGGGCCTATTAGGCCCTTTTTTCTTGCACCGTATAGGCGGGCCGCCGCAAATCCGTTTGCATAGATTGCATCCATAGGGGGGGTGGAAAGGCCCGCCGGCCTTCCCGTTTTTTCTGCATAGAAAAAGCCCCCGGGGCGGGGGGCTTTGTTCCGCGCAAAATGCTCAGCGTTTCGTTGTTTGCAGCGTATCCTTTTTCAGCGGAATCTCATACACATCGGTATACGATTCCACTTCCGCATCATCGAGCGGGGGCGCATAACAAAGGCCGGTACATTCTGTGGCGGAAGCCACGGAAAACAGGTCGTCGGTGAATTCATCGGCAAATTCGACGTTGTAGTCGTCTTTTTTCTTAGAATCATCCATCATGATTTCCTCCTTCCCGCTCTAGTGTGGCCTGTTCTGCTTTGGCTCATACCGATTCTTTCGCGCTGCGCTGCGCCATGGCGTTTTCCGCCCGTTTTTGCGCAAAATACGCGCGGTTCTAGGCCACGGATGCATCGTCCGGCTTATAGGCGGCGGCTTTTTCATTGTAGGCGGCCGCCTTTTCCCCATTGCCCCATAGCATCGTAACACAGGCAAAGCTGGATATACGGGATATAGCCGTAACAATGGCTGCACAAAGCCGCGCGTTAGGTCATCGGGCGGCTCAGCGCCGTTTGATACCAAAACACCGCCGTTTCAAACATGCGCCTTTGGTAAAACAGATTCACAGCAGGTCTCCCCGCCCGCGGGGCATCGTATACAAAGCTCCTCAGCAGCGCCTGCAGCTGCTTTCTTCCTTTTGCCCAGCTGATGATAGCACAACGATAGACTGGCAGGCGCCAATGTTGTTTTTCCACCCAGCCCCGGCCCTCTGCCAAGAAAGCCTCGAACACATCGGCGGCTTGCTGGTAGGCGGCATGGTAATACAGCTCGCGGGCGTAATAATTGCGCCCGCGGCTCCCGCTTCGCCGCGATCCACCATAGCCTGGTAGATGCGCAGGTTGCGGTCCGGGTCTCCAGGCTTTTCCTCTTCGATGCTCAATGGCAATATCGCTATGCAGAATGCGCCCGGCCGGGGCAATGACCTCGTGCACCGCGCCCTCCCAGACAAAAGCCTGCGCCGCGCTTTACGATGCGCTCCCGCTCGTAGGCAAAGGTAGGCTGGCCTGCCGCATCAAAGGCAACGCGGTACTGCATCATCACCAGATCCACCGCCCCGTCCATGGTGCGCTTTAATTCCCGGATGCGCTCGATGTTTTCCGGCGTTACGCCGACGTCGTCGGCATCCAGCCACATGAGATAGTCGCAGGTGCCTTTGGAAAGGCAGTTGCGCGCCTGGGCAAAATCATCCTGCCAGGCAAAATCATACACCTTCTCCGTATACTGCTGCGCAATCTCCTTGGTTTTATCCACAGAACCGGTATCTACAACGACCGCCTCATCGGCAAACTGAACAGCCGAGGCCAGGCAGCGCGACAATACCTCCTCTTCATTTTTACAATCATACAAACGCTCAGCGTATGCATCCTCCAGAACCTTCCTTTCGCTTGGTGTATGGCAGCGCCGTAACTCACATCGAACACCGCCCCCTTTGCATAGTATGAAAAGGAGACAGATGTCTTCACACAAAGGAAAGGAATGAGTGAATTCAATGCCAATCTTCCAACAACGAGGTCAATACCGTGCCCGCGCTGCGGCCGTTTGGTCAACGCTGGCAACTTTTATGGCGATGGATGCTGCTTTTGTTGCCCGCCCCTCGCCGGGCCCCCGCTGCATCACGGGCCTACCGGACCGACTGGGCCAACCGGGCCTTCCAGCGGCATTACAGGCGCAACCGGCGCCACGGGTGTGACAGGCCCAACAGGACCTACGCAGGCGCCACAGGCGCTACCGGCGCTTCCCCCGTATTTTCGATCGGAGAGGTTATCACCGCTGAGCCGGGCGTACCCGCCTCCGTGACGATTACGGGCAATCCCTTTAACGCCTATCTTAAACTTTGTCATCCCGCGCGGCGCTACGGGCGCAACCGGGCCGATTGGATACGGGTGCTACGGGCGCTACTGGGCCGACTGACCTACGGGCGCTACGGGCGCTACCGGGCCGACCGGACCTACGGGTGCTATGGGTGCTACGGGCGCTACTGGGCCGACCGGACCTACGGGTGCTACAGGCGCTACTGGGCCGACTGGACCTACGGGATCCGATGGGGCTGACGGTGTCGATGGCGTAACGGGGACCCACCGGCCCAGGGCTTTGCCGGCATCCCCGGCAATGATGGTGCGGATGGTCGCCTGGCCCCATGGGCCCGACGGGCGCAACTGGCGCCACCGGGGCTACAGGTGCTACGGGCGCCACGTGGGCACAAAGGGCAACGGGCTCTACGGGTGCCACCGGCGCTACAGGCGCGACCGGGCCGACGGGACCGACCGACCCACCGGGCCAAAGCACAGCTAACGCCAGCTTTTAGAAAAAAAAAGAGAAGCGCTTGCTTCTCTTTTTTTATGCTGTCAACCTATTTCCTCCCGCAGGATGCGAACCGTGGCGCGCAGGCCTTCTTCAAGCCGGACGCCGGGCGCCCATCCCAACGATTGTAGCTTTTCCGCGCTTAGCACCGCATGGGTGATGGGGGTAAACCCTGCCTTTTCCGCCGCATCCGGCTGGGCAAAGACAACCTGCGTGCCGCCCGCCGCGGCTGTTTTTCCGCCATGGCCCGCACGGTGGCCCGGCTGCGCGCGTCCGCCACGTTGTATGCCTCCCCCGCTTTGGCCGCGCAAGAGGATATACAAGAGCGCCGCGGCCGCGTCCGTAGCGTAGCACCAGGTACGATCCTGCAGGCCCTCGCTTTTCAGCACGATGGGCTCCCCTGCCACGGCATTGCGTACAAACTGGGCAATGGCCCGGCTGTCGCTTTTTGTCATGGTTGGCCCATATAGATGGCAGGGGCGGGCGATGACGCTGTCCACCCCGTATTCCTGGCGGTAGGCTTGGCACAGCACCTCGGCGGCGCGCTTGCCGGCCGGGTAGCAGGCGCGCGGGCTGCTATGGTCTACCGTGCCGCAGTCCGTTTCCACAAACGGCGGCGCATCCGCCGGCATCTGCCCGTACATCTCCCGGAGGAAACAAACAGCAGCCGGCTATGCCATTGCCTTGCTAACGACAATAGGCGTTCCGTACCGTCAAAGCTTTTTGCCTTCAGCGTTTCCACCGGGTATTTGGCAAAGGAAACAGGGTCGGCGTTGCTGGCGGCATGGACGATATAGTCCACCGGCTGGGTCAGCGCGCCAAGCTCGGCGTTGATATCCTGCTCCACAAAGGTAAAAACCACGGATCCTCCCAAACATCAGCAAAGCGCGCCTGCCCACGCGCTCGGCCGAGCGCCCCAGCGCATAGGATGTGCACGCCGATTTGCCGTTGCCGGTTGGCCGCCATCAATAGATCCACCAGGCACGAGCCCAGCATGCCCGTGGCCCCGGTGATGAGTACGCGCTTGCCCGAAAGCGCCTGGATGGGCAGGCCGGGATCTTCTACGGCAGCTGTTAGCTGGGCAAGGTAGGCAGGGTGGCGATACCGATTCATTGCCCCATTCTCTATCGTTTGTAGCAGCGCCCGGAAAATATCAAGGTCGTCCTGCGTAGTCAATTTGACATTGCGCTCGAACCGGCGGAAAAATGGATGGTTTCCCCCAATTCGCACATCAACGTGCAGGTGGCCACGGAATTGGTGATGCCGCGCTTTTTTCGCCTCCTGATGCGCCCAAACCAGCTTGCCCAGCGGATAGCATTGCGGCGTCTGGGTACGCATGAGCTTTATCGCGATCCACTGCCTGGGTAGAAGCGCCTCGGTGAAAAACATAGCTTCTGCCGCCCCCGGACGCCGCCAAGTTCTCCGAGATGATATGGGCCGATACCATCGGGCGGATCGCATCATGGATGGAACAGATCCGTTTCCCCCATAGTGCTTTGCCAGCTCCATGATGTTGCAAATGGACGGTTTGCCGCGGAAACGATGCTTGAGCTTTTGTGATGTGGTACTGCCCATATGCCCAAACCGTTTCATGCCATCCATCAATGCAGACCAAGCCAATGGCATCGATCTCCGGGTGCTTTTGAAAGGCCTCAGCGTATAGATCAGCACGGGCTTATCGTACACGTTGATAAACTGCTTTGGAATTTCAGACTGCATTCTCTGGCCAGAGCCTCCGGCGATGATTAAAGCAATATTCATGGATACTCTCCCTTACATAAGGATAAAATGATGGTTTCTTTATTATATACTATATCCGAAAAGGATGCAGGAAAAAATACTTTTTGCCGCCGCGCCAGCCCGCGCTGTTTATCTTGACCCACTTCTTTTCCAGCGGCTATAATAGCTATGATAAGGAATTCACAAACTTTTCTTCCACGATCCAAAAAAGCATTTGTATAGAGAAAATTCTTGAAGGAGGCCCTTTTGATGAGTTTTGCAGACCAATACAAACAGAAACTGACCACTGCCGAGCAAGCGGTACGCTGCGTAAAAATCCGGCGACTGGGTAGACTACGGCTGGTGCGTATGCCATCCTGTCAGCCTGGACCGTGCGCTGGCCGCCAGAGCTGAAGAGCTAACGGATATCAACATCCGCGGCGGCATCGCGCTTTGAAGCCTGCGATTGCCGAGGTGCCGGAGGCAGAAAAGCACTTTACCTGGAATTCCTGGCATATGAGCGGCATCGAGCGCAAGATGATCGCCCAGGGCATGGCCTATTATGCGCCCATCCGCTACTCCGAGCTGCCGCGCTACTACCGGGAAAATGTGAAGCACGTCAACGTGGCGATGTTCCAGGTTGCGCCGATGGACGCGCACGGCTACTTTAACTTCGGCCCCACAGCCAGCCATATGATGGCCATGTGCGAACAGGCCAAGACCATCATCGTAGAGGTCAACAAAAACGTGCCGCGCTGCCTGGGCGGCAAGGAAGAGAGCATCCACATTTCCCAGGTGGATATGATCGTAGAGGGCGATAACCCGCCCATGGGCCAGATGGGCGGCGGCGGAGCGGCCACCGAGGTAGACCAGGCCGTGGCAAAGCTCATCGTAGAGGAAATTCCGGACGGCGCCTGCCTGCAGCTTGGCATCGGCGGCATGCCCAACGCCATCGGCGCCATGATTGCCGAGAGCGACCTGAAAGATTTGGGCGTACATACCGAGATGTATGTGGATGCGTTTGTGGACATCGCCATGGCCGGTAAGATCACGGGCGCGCGCAAGAATATCGACCGTTTCCGCCAGACCTACGCCTTTGCTGCCGGTACGCAGAAGCTGTACGATTTCCAAACGACAACCCGGAATGCATGAGCTGCCCGGTAGACTATACCAACGACGCGCGCACCATCTCCCAGCTGGATAACTTTATCTCCATCAACAACGCGGTGGATGTGGACCTATTTGGCCAGGTCAACGCCGAATCCGCCGGCATCAAGCACATCAGCGGCGCAGGCGGCCAGCTGGACTTTGTGCTGGGTGCCTATCTTTCCAAGGGTGGCAAGAGCTTCATCTGCTGCTCGTCGACGTTTACCACCAAATCCGGCGAAGTGAAAAGCCGTATTGTGCCCACGCTGGCGCCTGGCTCCATTGTCACGGATACCCGCGCCAACATCCATTACCTGGTCACCGAATACGGCAAGGTAAACCTAAAAGGCCTTTCCACCTGGCAAAAGGCCGAGGCCATCATTTCTGTGGCGCATCCGGATTTCCGCGACGAGCTCATCAAACAGGCCGAGCAGAACCATATCTGGCGGCGTTCAACAAATAAACCACGCAAAACAGCCCTTTGGCAAAGGGCTGTTTTTTGATGGCAGCAGGCCGGTTTCCGGCCGACGGTATGTGAAGATAGAGAGGAGCCATGGCTGTGGAACGGTTTTTGCAGCTACTGTATCCTGGGCTTGGCATGAACCAAAATACAAAGCGTCGTCCCGTAGGCTCGTATGCCAGAGGAGCGCAGCGCCCTTTTTCTGATCTGGATCTTATCCTCCTCACGCCGGATCGGGCCTATTTTTTTAGCGCAGCAGGCGTTCCTCCAGCACTTAATTTGGGCCGGTGCAAAGCATCCAGCAGGAAGCGTATGGGGCGTGTACATCGCTGCGCGTTTGGTATTCATCCGGCCTGGAGGTAGAGTTCGGGTTTGTAACGCCAGCCTGGATGGCGTATCCATTGAGACCAAGGCACAGAACAGGTGCTGCGCGACGGATATCTCGTGCTTTTGGACAAAGGATGTTACTTTCAGTCGTTATCCTTTAGCGCTTTCTCATTTTTTTTGGCCGCATTGGTGTATACTATATACAAGGCACAAACATGTTCCTTTTGAAGGAGGGGTTATTATGAGCAAGATTACCAACAAAGCCGACCAAAACAGACGAAACAACCCTGGCCCTGCGCGCGGGGCTGTGCGCCAAGCGCGCCAGCACCATCTGCTATGATCCAGCAGGCCAAAGAGCACGGCGTGCAGGATGGCGCGGCCTTTGCCCGGGAAGCCATTACAAATACGGAGAGGACATTGGGCAAGTCGTCAAGATGAAAGACCGGACGATCTTCTGGAATTTTCCCAGTATTTCGGCGCTGGGGCGGATCGCGACATCTACGAGATGGAGGTCGTAGCGCAGGATGAGGACCGTTTTATCTGGATTTCCATTACTGCCCGTATGTGGCGGAATGGCAAAAAATGGGCCGCGACCCGGAGGAAATGGCGGAATTGTGCGATATCGCCATGGAGGGCGACAGGGCCGTGGGCGCCTCGTTTGACGCATTTGAGTTTACATTGGGCGAGACCATCGCACAGGGCTGCCCTGCCTGCAGATCCGGTTTGACAAGGTCAAAAAATAACCCGGACGAAAAAGACCCGACGGGTCTTTTTTTATGCGCTGGGGCTGCGTGATGTCTCTTCCTTGAGGAACATGAGCGCAAAGCCCACCGCCATCAGGCCGGCGGCAATCCAGATGGTCTTTTCGCCAATCTGCCGGGTCAGCACAGCGCCCAGCGCCGCGCCGGCGGCAAACACCAGGATGATATAATAATAATGCAAGCTTTTGCGCAAAAGTGCCTTATCCCTTGTGATGTGGTAGCGGCTTAAAAGCTCCGTGCCGCTGCGCATGTTGCCGATGCACATGGTGGTGGCGCAGGGCACGCCGCGGAATTTACGAAAAGCTGTCCACCTGCATGGCGCAGGCAAAGCTCATCAGCGCGTTGGCCAAGGGGTTCATCGCCTGCGGCAGAAAACCGGCCGCTATCAAAGGGCGATCTCCACCAGCAGCACCGTCTGCCGCCAATGCAGCGTGCGGCTGTGCCGGCCGAGGTGGCGCACCCATTCCGAAGCATACACCCCCCGCCAAAAACGCCAGCAGCGGAAACACATAATGCAGCGCCACCACCCACTGCCCGCCGGCCAGGCTTTGCCCCAAAAGCACGATGTTGCCGGTTTGCGCATTGGCAAACACCTGCCCACGGCAGTTGTAGGAATAGGCATCCTGGAGCCCGCCGGCCAGCGTCAGCACCGTGCCCAGCCGCAAAGGAATCCGACATTTGTCCTCTGTGCCGTTTCATGGCCGCTGCACCCTTCCTTCCTGCAAGGGCCAACGCCCTTTTCCACAAAATGGGGATACCGCTCCCGGTACGCCTTGGTATACAGGGTGCGGGCCGCCGTTTAGATCCAGCTGGTACAGGCGGAACACAACCTCCCTGTCCTTGGGCTGCCACCGTTCTGTATACGAATAACAGTAATGCATGCCCAGCTTTTGCATGACGCGCCCGCTTTTGGGGTTCTCCCGATCGTGCGTAGCGGTGACATACGGCAGGCCCTGCCCTTTCAGCCAAGCCAGCACAGCGCGCCCCGCCTCCGGGATGATGCCTTGGCCCCAGCATTCGCGGCGCAGTGCATAGCCAAAATCATAGCTGTCCGTTTTGGCTCAAATGCACATAGCCGATGGGCGTATCGTCCTCCTTCAAGCAGACGGCATACCGGCAGCCAAAAGGGCAGGCGGTAGCTATCCAGGTAAAACGATTGTAAATGCGCCTGGGTCTGCCCAAGCGAAGCAAAAGGGGAACCAGGGCAAAAGCGGTTGACCTCCCCCTCATCGCGCAGCAGGGCGAACAGGGCCTTGTCATCGTGCAAGGCAAACCTGCGGAGAATCAGGCGATCTGTATGCAGCGTCGGGGGGTATTTTCCTGCATGGCAGTTGCTCCTTTACAGTAAAAACAGCGGCTTTGGGGCCCGCCGTCTGTGTTTATGCCGGTGCATGCTGGCTGATATACGCCGGGCATACCTCATCCACCGGCCCTATCATTTTCAGGTGGCCGTGATCCAGCCACAGGGCGCGGTGGCAGATGCGCTGCACCTGCTCGATGGAGTGCGAAACAAACAAAATCGTCACCCCATGGGCACGCATCTGGTTGATGCGTTCCTCGCACTTTGCTGAAACTGGAAATCGCCGACGGCCTGGGATCTCATCACAGATGGGGATATCCGGCTCTATCACCGTGGCGATGGCAAAGCCAGGCGGGCCACCATGCCAGAGGAATAGTTTTCAGAGGCACGTCGACAAAATCGCGCAGCTCGGCAAAATCGATGATCTCATCGAATTTTTCCTGTAAAAATTTTTGGAATAGCCCATCACAGATCCGTTCAAATACACGTTTTCCCGGGCTGTCAGGTTCATATCAAAGCCAGCGCCCAGCTCTATCAGCGGGGCCAGCACGCCGTCCACACGGATGGTGCCGCTCGTCGGCTTGTAGATGCCGCTGACCAGCTTTAGCATTGTGCTCTTGCCGGAGCCGTTTAGGCCTACCAGGCCGAATACCTCGCCCTTTCGCACCTGAAAGCTGACATCATCCAGCGCGGTAAATTCATTGTACATGATATTGCGCTTGATGGTACGGATAAAGTATTCTTTAAGGTTATCCACTTTTTCGGTGGAAAGATTGAATTTCATCGTCACATGCTGCATCCACGACGACCGGTTGTTCCATCGCTCTTTCCTCCTTTTACACATACAGCACAAAGCGATCCTGCTTTTCTTAAAGCACCACAGCCCCAGCAGCAAAACCCGAACGCAAACGCCACAGAGCACAGCCACATCGAAAGGGCAGGCACGGTATTGTACAGCAGCACATCGCGCAGCATGGTGACAAATAATACATCGGGTTAAACTGCATGACTGCCACGATGATGCCCGGCAGGTTGGCCAGGTCCAGCGGATAGATAATGGGGTGGCGTACATCCAAGCCGTCAGCACCACGCCGTAGAGGTGCATGATGTCGCGGAAAACACCGTCAGCGAGCTGAGCAGCAGCCCCATGCCAATGGCAAACACCAAACAGAGCAGCACCACAAACGGGAACAGGAAAAACGTAGCCGTCGGCCATACGCCGGAAAACGCCATAACGATGAGCACCGCCACCATGGAAAACAGCAGGTTGACGCACGCAAACAGGCATTTTTCCAGCGGAAACATGTATTTGGGGATATACACCTTTTTCAAAAGCTGCGAATTTTCCAGCACCGAGCCCATGGCCCCGTTGGTGGCTTCGCTGAAAAAGGTCCACAATACGTTGCCCACCAAAAATACAGGTGGTAGTTTTCGATCTGGAAACGGAACAGGTGCGCAAACACCGTGGCGATGACCACCATGGTCAACAGCGGGTTCAATACGCTCCACACCACGCCCAGCACGCTGCGCCGGTATTTTACCTTTAGGTCCCGGCTGATAAGGTTGCCCAAAAGGTACCTGTACCGTTTGAATACTTTTATGGTGTCTCTCAAGCGATTACCTCAGGCATCCAGCCCCGGATGCTTTTGTCCTTTTCGGAAAGGAGTACCTCTACCCCCTCTGGGATCTGCCAGTCGATGTTTAGCTGCGGGTCGTTGTACATGATGCCGCCTTCGTCGGTGGGGTCGTACAGCGCTGTGCATTTATAGGCAAACACCGCCTCTTGGCTTAATACGGAAAAGCCGTGGGCAAAAAGCCTTCCGGCACATAAAACTCGCCGCTTGTTTTCTTCTGTCAGCAAACAGCTGCGCCATTGGCCGAACGTCGGGGCTGTTCTTTCGGATATCCACCGCCACATCCAGCACAGCGCCGGACAGCGCGCGCACCAATTTCCCTGCGGATGCTTAATTTGGAAATGCAGGCCGCGCAGCACGCCCCTGGCGGCTTTTTGTCTGGTTATCCTGCACAAAGCAGGTGGGCAGGCATGTCAAATTCGCGTTCGCTGTACGTTTCCATAAAATAGCCGCGGTCGTCGCCAAAAACGGTAGGCTCTACGATGGTCAGCCCTTCGATGCCGGTTTCGATGAATTTGAATTTTCCCCATATCGCTTACTTCCCTTTGATACATCTTTGCGTAGTATTCTGATACGCGCCGCTGGTGACGCGCTCCATCCACTCTTTATGGTTCAAATACCAATCGATGGTGAGCACGATGCCCTTTTCAAACGGCGTTTCGGGATACCAGCCAAGTCGGTTTTGATCTTCCGGGTCGATGCCATAGCGGCGGTCGTGGCCCTTTCTATCCTCTACATATTGATGAGCTGTTCGCCCACCTCTTTGTCCACATTGTCGTGGATATATTGCAAGATGGTTTTAACGATGAAGATGTTGGGCCGCTCGTTGTGCCCGCCGACGTTGTACACCTCGCCGATCTTGCCGGAGGAGATGACCATGTCGATGGCCTGCAATGGTCCTCTACATACAGCCAGTCGCGCACGTTCATGCCGTCGCCGTACACGGGCAGATGTTTATGCTGCAGGTTGTTGATCATCAACGGATGAGCCTTTTCCGGGAACTGGTACGCCCTGTAGTTGTTGAACAGCGGGTGTTATTCACCGGCAGGCAAAGGTATCGTGGAACGCCTGCGAAAAAAGTCCGCAGACGCCTTTGGCCGCGCTGTACGGGCTGTGCGGATCAAGCGGCGTGGTCTCGGTAAAGTACCCCGTTTCGCCCAAAGAGCCGTATACCTCGTCGGTGAAACCTGGAGAGATATTTTGCCACCGGGCTTAAAGCCGTCGCCCTCGGCCCAATATTTTTGGCGCACTGTTCAGGCAAATTGACCATGCCCAGAACGTTGGTCCTTGACAAACTCCGGGTCGGTGATGCTGCAGTCCACGGAAGCTTTCGGCAGCAAGTTGATTAAGTAATCCACCGCCAACTTTTCAAACACCGCTTGATCGCTTTGGCGTCGCAGATGTCTGCCTGCACAAAGCGGTAGCGCGGGTCCTGGGTCCACACTTTTCAGGTTTTTTCCAGGTTGCCGGCATAGGTCAGCTTGTCCACATTGATGATGAATGTCCTTTTGTGCTTTTTCATCATATACAGGATAAAGTTGGAGCCGATAAACCCTGCTCCTCCTGTGACCAGAGATAGGTTTTCATTGGTAGTCTCCTTTACTCGATGATGCCGCGCTGCTTGCCACTATACATGACAAGCGCATCCTCCACGGGCGCATCTGGTTGCCCACGGTATTGCGCGCAGCATGGCGTTATCCAGCGACGAATAGAGCCAGGGGCGCTTGGCGCGGGCGTGGGGTATTCCGCGGTGGTGCAGGAGCAAT
>VOFH01001055.1_pt1 | contig 19913 bp, 22 predicted proteins | sample 5384091 | NCBI WGS metagenome assembly VOFH01 (sample SAMN12384727, study PRJNA508395) | human gut metagenome | isolation source: healthy gut G | host: Homo sapiens
TTTTTTCACATCGACCGAGATAGAAGCTCCCTACCCCTGTATGTGGAAATAACGGATTGTAAACCGGAGGAGGTGTATTTCCCCCATAAAATATTGTCCCCAGACATTTTAACCGGACATTTCTGGCTAAAGAATAATGCATTCTCGTATATATTCCTGCTATGTCTTGTCTCGCTATAGGCAAAGTTCTTATTCAGAGCCAGATAATAATTCACTCCATTAGCGGGCGGAACAGCCTTATCATCATCACTATAAACGATAAAAGCACGCGGTGTTTCTTTTGTCACTTGCTTCTCATTAGAATACTCCTTTTCCAACTCAGCAGAAGCATCCTTACCCAAAAGGCTGTTATGGGAACCCATGTGAGTATACGACTTATCCATTGAATTACCGGATAGAAAAGAATCTGGAAATCAGGACGAAGTTCCGGTTTGGCATGAGTCGCGATTGTCGATGCAAGATGGCCTCCGGCAGAAGATCCCATGATACCAATATCATTCGGATTCAGATTCCATACGTCAGCACTGTCCCGCACTATCTTCATGGCAGCCTCGGCATCCGAAATAGGAAGTGTACGGTCACCATTCGGCATCCGGTATTTGAGAACAATCAATGCGATACCCTGTTTGTTGAAATACGGCGCCCAATCATACCCTTCGTGGTCGACTGCCAAGTGCGAATATCCACCACCCGGACACGCCACTACAGCACGACCTGTTGCCAGTTCCGGTGCCGGAAGGAATACGCGAAGTGAAGGTTGTTCAATATCAAAAGGGTTCGGAGCATTCTGAGCTACCGCCTGAGAACCTGTGAACCATAAAAGCAACAGGAAAAAAAGAGTAGAAAATTTCTGTTTCATAGTATCTATGTACTTTGATTAATGAATAATTAGATGTGCGAAGATAGTAAATTTCCATATCTTTGCACTTCCTTTTAAATAGAAAAAAGATATGCAAGGAATAAGAATCTGACGCACGGCCCTATCAACCGCCAATTGTTCAATCTGGCAATGCCTATCATGGCAACGTCGTTTATTCAGATGGCGTATAGCCTCACAGACATGGCATGGGTAGGACGGCTGGGTAGTGAAGCTGTAGCAGCTATTGGCTCTGTCGGAATTCTGACGTGGATGTCGGGGTCCATATCTCTATTAAATAAGGTAGGCTCGGAAGTCAGCGTAGGACAATCTATCGGCGCACAAAATCAAGAAGATGCCCGTCACTTTGCCTCCCATAACATTACGATTGCACTTATCATTTCTCTCTGTTGGGGCGGATTACTTTTCATCCTTGCAGAACCCATCATCTGTATCTACGAACTTGAGGTACACATCACAGCCAATGCAATAGAATATCTACGGATTATCTCTACCGGAATGCCGTTTATTTTCCTTTCCGCCGCCTTTACAGGTATCTACAATGCCGCAGGACGAAGTAAAATCCCGTTCTATATCAGTGGTGCCGGACTTCTTTTGAATATCATTCTTGATCCTCTGTTCATCTTCGGTTTCGGTTTGGAGACCAATGGCGCCGCTTATGCAACCTGGATTTCACAAGCTACTGTTTTCTCTATCTTCATCTACCAACTACGTTTCCGAAAAGACGCACTGCTCGGTGGATTTCCTTTCTTCACTCAATTAAAGAAACAATACACACGGACGAATCTTAAAACTAGGATTACCCGTAGCAACATTAAATACTCTTTTCGCCTTTGTCAATATGTTCCTTTGCCGCACCGCTTCCGAACAGGGAGGGCACATCGGATTGATGACTTTTACGACCGGAGGACAAATCGAAGCTATCACCTGGAATACCTCACAGGGATTCTCTACCGCATTAAGTACCTTCATCGCCCAAAACTACGCCGCCGGACGAGTGGAACGAGTACTTAGAGCCTGGTATACGACTTTATGGATGACGGGAATCTTCGGTACATTCTGCACATTACTATTCGTTTTCTTCGGGAATGAAGTCTTTGCCATATTCGTACCCGAGCAGGCGGCCTACGAAGCCGGAGGTGTGTTCCTCCGTATCGACGGATATTCGCAACTCTTTATGATGCTCGAAATCACCATGCAGGGAGTTTTCTACGGCATCGGCCGCACAATCCCCCCTGCCATTATCAGCATTATCTGCAACTATATGCGCATTCCGCTTGCTATTTTGTTCGTGCAAATGGGTATGGGAGTAGAAGGTATCTGGTGGGCTGTCAGCGTCACTACCGTTGCCAAAGGATTGGTACTCCTAAGCTGGTTTATCATCATTAGGAAGAAATGCCTGAGTATCCCTTCCGTAGTCGATAAAAGAATAAGTTTATCGACATTTTTTATTAACAAACAAAGGGGCTCATCCGAGTTATTTTAACTTAAAAAGTATCATGCTTGCCAAATAATATGTATCTTTGCGTTGTTATTAAAAATGCGAAGCGATTCGTATAAAAACATTATTTATAAACAATTAAAACATCAACATTATGAACAAGATGAAGTTTATGGTTCTCTTCATGAGTGTTGCCATGATATTTGGTAGCTGTGGGAGTATGAACAACACCGGTAAAGGTGCGGCTATTGGTGGCGGTTCGGGTGCTGCACTGGGTGCAATCCTCGGAGGTGTTATCGGTAAAGGTAAAGGCGCCGCCATCGGTGCGGCTATCGGTACGGCGGTAGGTGCAGGTACAGGTGCTCTTATTGGTAAAAAGATGGACAAGGCCGCAGCAGAAGCAAAACAAATTGAAGGCGCACAAGTAGAACAGATAACTGACAACAACGGATTGCAGGCAGTAAAAGTTACATTCGACTCGGGTATTCTTTTCACTACCGGTAATGCAAGTCTAAGTCCTGCTGCTAAATCTGCTTTAAGCAAGTTTGCCAACAATGTACTTAACCAGAACCGTGATATGGATGTGTCTATCTACGGATACACCGACAACCAAGGATGGAAAAACAGTACTGCTGCACAAAGCCAACAGAAGAACCTGAACCTATCACAAGAACGTGCGCAAAGTGTGTCCAGTTATTTGTTGAGTTGCGGTGTTTCTACCAATCAGATCAAAGGTGTACAGGGAATGGGTGAAAGCGATCCCGTTGCAAGCAATGATACTGCTGCCGGCCGCGAACAAAACCGCCGTGTAGAAGTGTATATGTACGCTAGCGAACAGATGATTAAAGATGCACAAGCAGCTGCTAATTAAAAAAATTACTGCGCTATACGCGCAATCTGCTGATTTCTTTTTTTCGCATCGACCTTACTGACGGTCATTATCTATCGGTTTATGCCGGTTTATGTCACTCCGCTAATGGTTATCCGAAGCGTTCAGCAAGTTTTCTCAGGAGATAAACCCACGTGGAAACACACGTGGGTTTCTTTTGATAAGATATCCCCAACCTGCCAATGGCAGTCATAGCCTCCGAAGACAACCGTTTTGCCGAACACAACGGGTTCGACCTTGTAGAAATCAAGAAAGCGATGAAAGAGAACGAAACAGCAAACGGAAACGGGGAGCAAGCACTATCAGTCAGCAGACAGCAAAGAATGTGTTCCTATGGCCGCAATCTTCGTGGGTGCGCAAAGGGTTCGAAGTCTATTTTACGTTTCTCATCGAACTGTTCTGGCCGAAAGAACGGATTATCATCGGGTCCGGACTCCCAACCATTCTCCTGCATCTCTTTACGATATTCATCAATGGTCGGGATAGTTCTTCTGCGGATCTTCATCTGTAAATTCGTACCCCTTCTCTTTGGCCAATGCTACAATTTCCGGATCCAACGGACCGGGTAAACGACCGCTTTTACCTAGAATCATCCCCCAGGTATTATTGTCTATCATGCGTCCAGCGTTCCTCACCTTTCACAGTGCCATTACATTCATTAATGCCACATTTTTCACATACTGACTGAAAGGCGTTACCAGTGGAGGATAACCTAACTTAGGCCATACGTATTCCACTTCATCGAACAACATCACAAGCAGATCGTCAATGCTGAGTTCAGGCTGATTATTACTCTTTAATATCATATTAATACCGGCATGCACACCTTTCAAATCGGCCATCATAGACCCCATCATTCCTCCGGGCAAGCCACATTTCAGCAATAAAGAAGACATATGTTTGTTGGTCGGGTCCATAAAGTAACCAAGGAAATCATCGATGAACTCCTGTGTCATGGCACGCGCCTTCATATAGGCTTTCATATTAATATCAGGTACACGAAAACCGGCATCTTTCAACATGGCCTGTACAGAGATCACGTCCGGATGAACTTTTCCCCAGGACATAGGTTCCATGGCTACATCAATAATATCAGCACCATTCTCACAAACTTCAAGAATGGAAGCCATTGACAATCCGGGCCCGCTATGGCCATGATATTGAATCAACACTTCGGGATGACGTTTAATGGCTTTTGTCAATTGTCCTAACATGGCAGGACGTCCGACACCTGCCATAGAGCACCGGCCTCAATCAGCTTATCAGCAATAGCCGTATAATATTCTACTGTATGTACCGGTGAAAAGGTGATGCACAAAGTTGCCTGCGGAATCATTCCTCCCTCAAGTGCATAGTGTATGGAAGGAATAATATTCCTTACTTCATTCAGCCCACAAAAGATACGGGTGATATCTACTCCCTGGGCATGCTTGACTTTGTACATCAACCGACGGACATCGGCAGGAACGGGATACATCCGTAAACCATTCAGTCCCCGGTCAAGCATGTGGGTTTGTATTCCGGCATCATTGAAAGGTTTGGTAAAAGCCCGCACTGCTTTATTGGGGTTTTCACCATACAATAAATTGACTTGCTCGAACGCTCCGCCATTGGTCTCCACACGGGCAAAGCATCCCATTTCAATAATCAAAGGGGCAATTCGCACTAACTGGTCGACACGGGGTTGATACTTACCGGACGACTGCCACATATCCCGATATACGAGACTGAATTTAATTTCCTTTTTCATTGCCGTAAGTTATAAGTGATTTCACATTCATAGGTTAACTTGCTATATTACAAATATAGTGAGATATTTGACATAAAGACAAATCAGACCATCAAAAAGTTCCCATAAAAGATATGTTATATATCATATTGTCACAAAAGTAAAGGAGCAAGGAGGGGGTTCACTTACTCCTTCTTTTGCACAACTAAAAAATTACACTAAATCACTACCTAAAATCAATCTTTTTATTAATGAAAAATACCTAATCAAACAAAGTCCTTCAGTTCCTGTTGCAATCTCTGACGGGTAAAAAAGATACGGCTCTTGACAGTGCCGAGTGGTAATTCTAATTTTTCGGCTATTTCACGGTATTTAAATCCGGAAACATGCATTGAAAATGGAACTTTATATTCTTTGGGCAACGCATTTACTACACGGTGCATTTCTTTCAGGTCATAGGCTCCTTCGGTACTTTCAAAACCGGAGTCCTGCGGGAGATTCAGATGGAAAAGATTATCGGTTTGGTCTACATAAGTTTGATCACGCACAATTTTACGGTAATTATTAATAAAGATGTTGCGCATGATTGTATACATCCAGCCCTTAAAATTAGTGTCTGGAACAAATTTATCTTCATTATCTAATGCTTTTAAAGACGTTTCCTGCAATAAGTCATTTGCTTCTTCACGGTTAGCCGTTAATTTATAAGCAAAACGAAGCAACTCTTCCTGTACTCCAATTAAATCTTTTCTGAAACTTAAACTTTTCATACTTTAAGGGTTTTACGGTTAATATTCGTTTTTCTCGATGATGCAAGTTTAAAGGTATTTTGAATACCAGACAGGGGGAAATTCGTCATTTCTTAGGGGTTAATTCTATCAAATGACAGTTTTCGGGTGCATTTGATAGTTTTCAGGTGGTAATTAATGCGAGGTATTTTTATTCTGTTCTGTTTGGCAAAAAAAACAAATAGTCTACTTTTGATTTTATATATTAAATAAAACAAAAGGCTATGACCATACTTATTATTGTAGGTATTATTGTATTGCTGGGAATCATTTTCGCATCCATGTACAACTCCCTAGTGAAACTCAGAAACAATCGTGAAAATGCGTTCGCCGACATCGATGTACAGTTGAAACAGCGCCATGATCTCATTCCCTCAACTGGTAGACACCGTGAAAGGATATGCCGCACACGAGAAGGATACGCTCGAACGGGTGATTCAGGCACGCAACGGTGCAGTGGGCGCAAGAACGATTGATGATAAGATAGCTGCCGAAAACCAACTATCCTCGGCCCTGTCAGGACTGAAAATTACATTGGAAGCCTATCCCGACCTGAAAGCTAATCAGAATTTCCTGCAATTACAGGAAGAAATTTCTGACGTAGAGAATAACTAGCTGCTGTTCGCCGCTACTTCAACTCGGCCACTAAAGAATACAATAACGCCGTGCAGACATTCCCTTCAAACATTATTGCGGGAATGACCGGATTCCAAAGAGAAATTATGTTCGATTTGGGAAAGAACGAACGTGCTAATCTGGAACAGGCACCCAAAATTAGTTTCTAATCCGAACACCACCGTCCCACCCAACTGCAAAAAATAAACACGCGATGCAATACGTCGGAATCCAAACACAGCAGAACCGGAACAACTTACGTTCCGGATTCCTATTACTACTTTTTCCTTGTTTGGTAACAGCACTCCTTTATCTGTCCTGTTACTTACTCGTTCTATTCGGATACGGAAAGAGTATGGAGATTGAAATGATGCCTATGGTCAATCATTTCTTTCTCTCTTCTCTACCGTATACTTTAGGAGTGGTGGTAATTTGGTTTCTCATTGCCTATTGGGCCAATACAAGTATCATTAATTCTGCCACATGTTCCAAACCACTAGACCGCAAAGAGAACAAACGCGTTTATAATTTAGTAGAAAACCTATGTATGTCGCAAGGCATGAAGATGCCGAAAATCAATATCATCTATGACAGTTCTCTGAATGCATTTGCAAGCGGTATCAATGAACGTACATACACTATTACTCTTTCAAGAGGCATCATCCAGAAGCTGAATGATGAAGAACTGGAAGCAGTGATCGCGCATGAGCTTAGTCATATCCGCAATCGTGATGTACGCTTGCTGATAATATCCATCGTGTTTGTCGGTATCTTCTCCATGCTGACGGAAATCACGTTCTATGCGATTACACATATACGTGTACGTAGCAATAGTAAAGGTAGCGGAGGAATTTTCATCTTCATATTTATCGCTTTACTGATAGCTGCTATCGGTTATCCTTTTTGCCAGCCTGATGCGTTTTGCCATTTCACGCAAACGCGAATATATGGCAGACGCGGGATCGGCAGAAATGACGAAGAATCCGTTGGCACTGGCCAGTGCCTTGCGTAAAATATCCGCCGATCCGGCAATAGAAGCAGTGCAACGGAAAGACATAGCACAATTATTTATTCAAAATCCTAAAAAGAAAACCAAAGGCTTATATAGCAAATTCAGCGGTTTGTTTGCTACGCACCCTCCCATTGAAAAGCGGATTGAGATATTGGAACAGTTCTAAGTTCTTCTGAAATATAAGATAAAGGTCAGGATTTCTGTTTAATTTTCATTAAAGAAAACAGAGGAGTTCCTGACTTTTTAGTATATTTGATTGTTATACATATATACATCAACCTAAATGCAACTGACATGAAAATGAAAAAACAAATCCTTATGCTGTTGCTAGCCTTGCTAGTTGGGCTTCCTACTCTTTCGGCTCAAAGCAAGAAGGAGAAAAAGGAACAGAAGAAAGAAGCTGTGAAAGAACTGATTGTTTCAGAGAATTATAAGATAGACGTCAATACCGCCATGCCTATGCGCGGCCGGTCTATTCCATTGACCAGTTTATACTCACTGGAAATCAGAAACGATTCGGTAATCTCCTATTTACCTTATTATGGTCGGGCTTACAGTATCCCTTACGGAGGAGGCAATGGACTCAATTTCAAAGCCCCTCTTAAAGAGTATAACATGAAACTGGACAAGAAAGGCAATTCAGTAATCACATTCACCGCCCGCAACCCGGAAGATAAGTTTGATTTCAGAGTGAAAGTATATTCAAATGGTTCGACAAGTATTGACGTCAATATGCAAAACCGTCAATCCATAAGCTTCCAGGGCTGGACGTGAAGGAAGAATAAACCAACTTCCTTCCGTCATTGCTCTTTGTTCTCGTTTGCCTCCACTTCGTCACTACCTTTTAATATAGGCAGGCAGATGTGATATTTCACGGCGAGAATACGGGCAAGAAAAACTGTCGAACCGCCAACCAATTGACATCCGTACGACTCCATGCCTACGACATGACAAAGCCAGTAAGTGATGCCGCCTACTACGCACGCCATTGCATAAATTTCTTTTCTGAAGATTAGCGGGATTTCGTTGATAAAGACATCACGAATCACACCGCCTGCCGCTCCCGTAATGCTACCCATGATAATCGCCACCCAGAAAGGATAACCCAAAGCAATACTCTTGCCTACACCTACCACGGTAAACAGTGCCAGACCGATCGAGTCGAAAATAAAGAAGGTATTATTGAGCCGGATCAGCCAGCGTCCGAAACAAATCACCCACAGCAATGCTACGCCTGTACAAATTAAATAAATAGGGTCTGTCATCCAACCGGGAGTAACATCAAGCAGTACATCACGGATTGTACCACCACCGATAGCAGTAGCAAGTCCTACCACGTAGGCGCCGAACCAGTCGAAACGTTTCGCCGAAGCCAGCCGGATACCACTAATAGCAAAGGCAAATGTGCCTATAAAATCAAGAATTTGAACGAATGTGGGCATATATTTGTTATTTTGTATGCAAAGTAACAAATAAATTCCGTAAGAAAATGTACTTTTGCTTCAAGAATTAAACTGAATAAGATAGAAACAATATGAAAATAACAATTGTTGCGGGGGCACGCCCCAATTTTATGAAGATAGCTCCCATTACACGGGCTATTGAAGCCGCACGGGCGCTGGGTAAAAGTATCTCTTACCGACTGGTATATACAGGCAGGAAAGACGATACCAGTCTGGATGCTTCACTCTTTTCAGACCTCGACATGAAAGCTCCTGATGTTTATCTGGGAGTGGAAAGTAGTAATCCCACGAGTTTGACAGCCGGAATCATGATAGCCTTCGAGCAGGAGCTGACTGAGAATCCGGCACACGTTGTCCTTGTAGTGGACGATTTCACAGCCACCATGAGCTGTGCTATCGTCGCCAAGAAACAAGGCATCAAGGTAGCGCACCTGGTGGCGGGTACCCGTTCCTTCGACATGAAAATGCCGAAAGAAGTGAACCGTATGATCACGGACGGATTGTCCGACTATCTGTTCACAGCCGGCATGGTTGCCAACCGCAATCTGAACCAGACGGGAACGGAAAGCGAAAATGTATATTATGTAGGTAACATCTTGATTGATACCATTCGCTATAACCGGAACCGGTTGCTCAAACCGATTTGGTTCTCCGTATTGGGACTGCAAGAAGGAAACTATCTCCTGCTCACTCTCAACCGTCGCGTACTCCTCAACGACAAAGAGAACCTGCGCCAGCTTTTGAATACAATCATTGAAAAATCAGCCGGTACGCCTATCGTTGCACCGCTACATACATACGTACGCAACGCAATCAAAGAATTAGGCATCGAAGCTCCGAACCTCCACATAATGCCTCCGCAGAATTACCTGTTCTTCGGATATCTCATCAACAAAGCAAAAGGAATCATCACGGATTCAGGAAATGTGGCCGAAGAAGCTACCTTCCTGGGTATTCCTTGTATCACGCTCAACACGTATGCCGAACACCCGGAAACGTGGCGCATGGGAACCAACGAACTTAGTCGGAGAAGACTCTGCCGAACTTGCCAAAACAATGGATACACTGATGCACGGTGAATGGAAACGTGGTGAGCTTCCCGAACGTTGGGACGGACGTACAGCCGAACGCATTGTACAAATCCTTACCGGCAAATAAATATCGCCCATATACCTTTTATCATTTCCCGGCATACCAATTTTAGTTTCGTGCCGGGAAACTAAAAGGACACTTATGAAACCATAGTTTCATCCGGGAAACCTTTAGTTTCATCACGGAGAAACATTTAGTTTCAGACGCTTGAAACTTTGGGTTTCATATAGCGAAACCAAAGATTTCTGGGAACAAAGTGTTTCAAGCCGGGAAACCAAATGTAACAAGCAAGGGAACCCAATGTAACAAGCGGGATACTCATTTATAGAAAGGCGAATCACCCACTAATTCCTTTCATTGTCAAACGATAACAGCTTGCAAATAACAAAAAACTATGGGTAAAAAAAGTTATATATTCTATTAACCTCCGAGTTATTTGTTAACTTTGTAGCTCTACTAAGAACGTTTATGATACAACGATATAACAAAATACTTATACTGATCTTACTCATATTGGCAGCTTCAAATGCTTTTGCGCAGCAGATAAAGGGGGTGGTCACTGATTCCGTTACCCACGAGCCATTGATGTATATATCTGTCTACTACCAAGAAAAGAAGGACATGGGTACGATCACCAATATCGACGGAGAATATAAGCTCGAAGCCCGTAGAAACGGGAGGGACACTTGTTTTTTCCGCTGTAGGGTATATCAGTAAGACGGTGAAAGTCGGTTCAGGCAACCAGACAATCAACATACAACTGGCCCCGGACAATGTCGATTGAACGAAGTAGTAGTAAAGCCCAAAAAGGAAAAGTATTCCCGCAAGAATAACCCGGCAGTCGAGTTTATGAAGAAAGTCATCGAACACAAAAAGGCGCAAGCCCTCGAAGTGAACGAATACTACCAGTACGATAAGTACGAAAAGATGAAAATGTCGATCAACGATCTTACACCGGAAAAGCTCGAAAAAGGGATTTATAAGAAATATTCATTCTTAAAGATCAGGTGGAAGTTTCGGAAACTACCAACAAACTGATTCTTCCGATCTCCGTGCAGGAAACGTCCTCGCAAACTATCTTCCGCAAAAACCCTCGAGAACAAGAAGACCATTATTAAAGGAAAGAACTCTAACGGTATCGAAGATTCTTCAACACAGGAGATATGCTCGGCACTGTATTGAAGGATGTCTTTGCCGATATTAATATCTATGAGGACGAGATCCGGCTGCTGCAACAGCGCTTCGTCAGTCCGATAGGCAGCAATGCCATCTCTTTTTATAAATACTACCTAATGGACACATTAATGGTAAACAAGCGCGAATGTGTCCACCTTACTTTCGTTCCGCAAAACTCACAGGACTTCGGATTCACAGGACATCTATACGTGCTGAAAGATTCTACCTATGCCGTCCAGAAATGTACCATGAACCTGCCAAAAAAGACCGGAGTCAATTTTGTGAACCGTATGGATATCGTCCAACAGTATGAGCAACTACCAAATGGCAATTGGGTATTGTCAGATGACGATATGACCGTAGACCTTTCCTGGAATTCCAACAAAACAGCAGGCGGACTACAAGTGGAACGTACTACGAAATATAGTAATTATCAATTCGATCCTATTGAGCCGCGACTGTTCCGTTTGAAAGGAGTGTGATAAAAGAGGCCGATATGCTCTCGAAAAGTGACGAGTACTGGGCGAGCGTTCGTCAAGTGCCACTGACTAAGACAGAAAGCACAATGGACCTATTCGTCAACAGACTCGAACAGATTCCGGGATTCAAATATATCATCTTCGGTGCAAAAGCGCTGATTGAGAACTTTGTGGAAACATCCGGCAAAGGCCGTCCGAGCAAGTCGACATCGGCCCTATCAACACCATGATTTCGAGCAACTACATCGACGGTACCCGTTTCCGGTTAAGCGGCATGACAACAGCTCATCTCAATCCACACTGGTTCCTTAACGGATACGGAGCTTATGGTCTGAAAGACAAGCGGTGGAAATATAGCGGAACGCTGACTTATTCCTTCAACAAACGTGATTATGTTGTATGGGATTCCCCGAAACATTATCTCTCCGCTTCGTACAGTTATGACGTAATGTCTCCGATGGATAAGTTCCTGTTTACAGACAAAGACAACATCTTCCTTTCACTGAAGACGACCACCGTAGACCAAATGTCGTACATGCGCGATGCCACTATTAACTATGAACTCGAAACGCTGACCGGATTCGGAGTGAAAGCCATGCTCCGCCACCGTAACGACGAGCCTACCGGCAAACTGGAATATCTGCGGAATGACGCTGCACAAACACGCGTACACGACGTCACAACCTCCGAAGCCAGCATGACACTGCGTTATGCACCGGGAGAATCTTTCGTCAACTCCAAGCAACGCCGTGTCCCGGTGTCACTAGACGCTCCTATCTTTACGCTGACTCATGCCATGGGTTTCAAAGGAGTGTTAGGTGGCGATTACAGTTTTAACCGTACGGAAGCAAGTGTATGGAAACGTTTCTGGCTCCCCGCTTCCTGGGGCAAGATTGATTGTAGCGTGAAAGCAGGCGCAGAATGGAATACGGTTCCTTTCCCACTGTTGATCCTGCCGGAAGCCAACTTATCCTACATCACCCAGCGCGAGACGTTCAACTTTATTAATAACATGGAATTCCTGAACGACCGCTACGCTTCCATGTCCATATCTTACGACATGAATGGAAAACTCTTCAACCGCATTCCTCTTACTCAAGAACCTGAAATGGAGGGAAATGTTCCGTGTACGTGCTTTGTGGGGAACACTGACGGACAAGAACAATCCGTTCAAGAGCAATAACCCCGACTTGTTCCGTTTCCCGACACGCGACGGTAAGTTCACCAGTTTCGTGATGGACCCGAAAGTACCGTATGTCGAAGCAAGTGTAGGTATCTACAACATTTTCAAGTTGCTGCACGTTGAATATGTACATCGTTTCACTTACCGTGATAATCCGGGTATCAACAAAAACGGTATTCGTTTCATGGTATTAATGGTATTCTAAAACTATGCAACCTTTAGCAGAACGGTTACGACCAAAGACATTGGATGATTATATCGGTCAGAAACACTTAGTTGGACCGGGGGCTATCCTGCGCAAGATGATTGACGCAGGACGTATTTCTTCGTTTATCCTCTGGGGACCTCCCGGAGTGGGAAAAACCACACTGGCACAGATTATCGCCAACAAACTGGAAACTCCGTTCTATACGTTAAGTGCCGTGACTTCCGGTGTGAAGGATGTGCGCGAAGTGATAGAACGTGCCAAGAGCAACCGTTTCTTTTCGCAGTCCAGCCCGATTTTGTTTATCGATGAAATCCATCGGTTCAGCAAGTCGCAGCAGGACTCTTTGTTGGGAGCAGTGGAAAACGGTACGGTGACACTCATCGGTGCCACCACGGAGAACCCGTCGTTCGAAGTGATTCGTCCTCTCTTGTCCCGCTGCCAGCTTTATGTGCTCAAATCTTTGGAGAAAGAAGATTTACTGGAACTTCTGGAACGTGCCATTAGTACAGACACGGTGCTGAAAGAACGTAAGATTGAACTGAAAGAAACCACAGCTATGTTGCGCTTCTCCGGTGGAGATGCCCGCAAGCTGCTTAATATATTGGAACTCGTTGTAGAGTCGGACACTGACGATACTGTTGTCATCACTGACGACATGGTGACAGAACGACTGCAACAGAATCCGCTTGCTTATGACAAAGACGGGGAAATGCATTATGACATCATCTCCGCTTTCATCAAGTCTATCCGCGGCAGCGATCCCGACGGTGCTATCTACTGGCTCGCCCGTATGGTTGAAGGAGGTGAAGATCCTACTTTCATTGCCCGCAGACTTGTTATTTCTGCTGCCGAAGACATCGGTTTGGCTAATCCGAATGCATTACTTCTTGCCAACGCCTGTTTTGAGACATTGATGAAAATCGGTTGGCCCGAAGGAAGAATTCCTCTGGCCGAAACGACCATTTATCTGGCCACCAGTCCCAAAAGTAATTCTGCTTATAGCGCTATTAATGACGCATTGGAATTAGTCCGTTCTACGGGTAATCTGCCTGTCCCCCTGCACTTGCGCAATGCACCGACAAAGCTGATGAAGCAATTAGGGTACGGACAGGAATATAAATATGCCCACAGCTACGAAGGCAATTTCGTCAAACAGCAATTCCTGCCGGATGAACTGAAAGACAAACGGATATGGCAACCGCAGAACAATCCTGCCGAACAGAAACATGCCGAACGGATGATACAGCTCTGGGGAGACAAATTCAAGAAGTAGGCTAATGGCAGAAACAAAATAAAACAACAAGAAACGTATAACATATTATTAATACTAAAATAGAAAATGAAAATTGTTATTTTAGACGGCTTTGCCGCCAATCCCGGTGATATATCCTGGGAAGGTTTAAAGGCTCTCGGAGAATGTACGATTTACGACCGTACCGCCCCCGAAGAAGTATTAGAACGTTCAGCCGGTGCAGAAGTAATTCTGACTAATAAAGTAATCATCAACGCCGATCACATGGCTGCCTTGCCCGAACTGAAGTATATCGGTGTACTTGCTACGGGATACAACGTAGTCGATACGGCAGCAGCCAAAGAACGTGGTATTATTGTAACTAATATCCCTGCATACAGCACCGCTTCCGTAGCTCAAATGGTATTTGCACATATCCTGAATATCTCCCAACAAGTACAGCGCCATTCGGAAGAAGTCCACAAAGGTCGTTGGACAAACAGCAAGGATTTCTGTTTTTGGGATACTCCTTTAATGGAACTGAGAGACAAGAAAATCGGTTTGGTCGGACTGGGAAATACAGGTTACACAACTGCTCGTGTTGCTATCGGTTTCGGTATGCAGGTTTATGCACTGACTTCCAAGTCACACTTCCAGTTGCCGCCGGAAATCAAGAAAATGGACTTAGACCAACTGTTCAGCGAATGTGATATTGTCAGCCTTCACTGCCCGCTTACCCCAGAAACTCACGAACTGGTGAACGCCCGCCGTCTCGCTATGATGAAGCCGAACGCTATTCTTATCAATACAGGCCGTGGTCCGCTCATCAACGAACAAGACTTTGCAGACGCACTGAACAGTGGCAAGATTTATGCTGCCGGAGTAGACGTGCTTTCTACGGAACCTCCTCGTGCCGACAATCCGTTGCTGACTGCAAAGAACTGCTACATTACTCCGCATATCGCATGGGCTACAACCGAAGCTCGCGAACGCCTGATGAATATGGCGATCAGTAACCTCCAAGCATACATTGCCGGAACACCGGAAAACGTTGTGAATAAATAAAACGACGGAGAACGATAAAATGAACGGTGAACAAGTTGCGCATCTATCGCAGGCTTGTTCACCGTTTATCGTTTTAATCAAAATTATCGTTCCTGATTCATTATCAACGTCCGACCCGTATCGTTTAGTAAGAATGCCCTCCCTCATCCATTTCTTTCTCTGTAATCTTATGACGGTCGATGCTGCGCCATGCATAGAATATATAGGCAAGAACGAACGGAACAAGAATAGAAACATACGCCATTGTTTTAAGCGTAAATTCGCTGGAACAGCTATTGGCCAGAGTCAATGAACTTTGCAAATCCGTATAAGACGGATAATAAGCAGTATTGTTGTATCCGGCTACCAATAACAGGGATAAAACCGTCAGCACAGTGCCAATGCCCGTAAACCAGATTCCCTTATCAAAAGTCTTTTTAAGAACCGTCTTTCCGATTCCAAAGAGAACCAATACCACTCCGATAAGGAAAAGGATTAATACAACCGGCATTTCGATAAAGTTAGTAAAGTACTTGAATGGCTGCATATAAACCTCCTGCGTATCAGGATTTACGGCAAAACCGTCGGATACCAATGTACGGATGACGAAAGCCAGAAAGAATAATAAGAATAAAACCGTATTATTCAGTACGGCACGACGGCATTTATCGGTCAATTCTTTATCATCTATATTATTAATGAAATAAAGTGCGCCCAACACACGAGCGAGGAAAAATACAGCCAGCCCCAGAATCACATTCCAGATATTGGTCAATGCATCAAGTCCATGCCACCCATTGCCCCAATGACTGATAACCGGCATAATGGTATCCGTCATATTCGCCTTATTGATATAAAAATCAGAACCGGTGAAAAAGTAGCAACTGCCCCGCCAAGCAACAAAGGCCCCACTACCCCGTTAATCACCAAAAACGTCCGGTATGTCTTTTTACCTAACAGATTGCCTGCCTTACTCTGAAACTCATAGCTGACAGCCTGCAACACAAAACTGAAAAGAATAATCATCCAAAGCCAATAAGCTCCGCCGAAACTGGTACTATAAAATAAAGGAAATGAAGCAAAGAAAGCACCTCCGAACGTTACCAATGTAGTAAACGTAAACTCCCATTTGCGACCGGTAGAATTTACCAACATCTTGCGATGTTCTTCCGTCTTGCCCAGACAGAACAATAACGAATTACCTCCTTGCACAAACAATAAAAACACAAGTATGGCTCCCAGCAAGGAAACGATCAGCCACCAATATTGTTGTAGAAATATATACATATATTTTAAGTATTAAGTTTTAAGTATTATGTATGACGCTCTGATATCAGATTCCAGGTATTAAACCTCCGGCCCCTTCTTGATAGCCCTATCATGATTCCTATTTCAGCAATCAACATCACGGTAAATAAGACGAGGAAAATAAAGAAAGTGGTCTGCACGGAGCCCACATCCAATTTAGAGATAGCCGCCGATGTAGGAAGCATATCGCGTATCGCCCAAGGCTGACGGCCACATTCGGCAACCACCCAACCGGCTTGTCCGGCAATGTAAGCCAGAGGAATCGTCAGTAAAGCCACCCAATGCATCCAGCGCATTTTGCTTAAATCCTTTTTATAGATAAAGAACAGTACAACAATAAAGAACAGAATGAAATATCCACCCAGAATCACCATGACACGAAAAGCATAAAAGTTCAGAGGAACATTCGGAACCAACTGATTCACATCTTTAATATATCCGTATCCGAAATAAGGAATATTCTCCTGCAACACTTTGTATGCCACTTGTGCATCCTCCTCGTTCCCGGCACTCTTCGCAGCACGGTAAGCAGCCAGCGCACCGATAGCCGTTTTACCCCGTTCAATCTTTTCGGCAGCCGAAAGAGCAATCGCACCGTCTTTCTGTTGATAGCCACCTTCGATAATATTCGTAATTCCCGGAACATAAGCATTGGCGTCACGCTCGGCAAGGAAAGAAAGCATACTCGGTATCTCAATACGGAACAGGAAAGGTTCTTTTCCGTCATTATAAGTCTTCTTTTCGGGATTCAGCATGCCGATTCCCACCAAACCCACATTCGTACCACCCTCATACAATCCTTCCACAGCGGCAAGTTTCATCGGCTGCGTGTTTATATTCTCTGCACAATCTCTCTGCTGCTCAAGTCTTCACTAATCTATGCTGTGCGACTTAGTTACCGTATGCAATGCTTATTTATCAATCACCCTACGGTCATTGTCCTAATGATGATTGGTAGGGATAATGCACGGGTTTTGGATCGGGGCCGCATCTCCGGCTTTGTGAAGCTTTTACCGCTTTCGCAGTGCAAAGTACCACCGGGGTCTTTCTTGTCGGTTTCTCTCTTTGCGTCTTTCAGTGCGGTTTTTCCTTCGGTGGTTATGGCATTATAATGCATCCTTAGGCTGGGTGTATCCGTAGTTTCCGCGATCTACCGCCGCGTGAAGGCTTTCGTAATCTCCTCCGATACTGTAAAGTCCATGTCGCACGACCACAGTGGCATGACACATCCGCAGGCTTGCCTCTCTCCACGGCATAGTCGTGCTCGGGCAGTTCGTTCCCTTACGGTTTATGATTTTATCAAAAGTTGTGTGCAAGCCATACGAATCCTCTTACCTTTCGACAACCCGCTATAGGCTTTCTGCCCCAAGTTTTAAGTTGGTTACTCTGTCAATCATTTTCTTCTGGGACCTTCCTGTTGGACTTCCGTGAAACTTTCCATGGAACTGGCTGGGTACTAACATACCAGGTGGCCCACTCAGGCAAGGCCTGCTCCAGTCTGCCAGCTTGGGTCGTAATACCAGCAGACATTCTCAAAACTTGAGTTTTACAGCCTCTACAGGTACATGCTGGGTCATGGACAGATTAGAGACTTCCCACTCCAAACTTCTGGGCTCCCCGGATCCAGCTCTCCAGTTTGCTGGCACCTCTTTAAGGAGTTCAATGGAAGAAGTCGCTTCCACCGCCATAGCGCACGCAAATCAAACCATGGATTGGAATCGTTCGATGAGCTTCTTCCGCTGGTGCCCGTACCAGTGTGCGTGGCCAGGCCTGGTGCTGTTCCTTTTGGGACTGATGCGGTAGCAATAAGCTATCCAGTATAGGCAGTCCATAACGTCATGATATGGGCTGGTCATACAGGCAGTGTCATACCTGAAAACTGGACAAAATGCTTCCAGTGTTTGATGTAAAACCAGCCTCCTTCAGGCCAGGGGACAAATACATCCACGATCAGCATCCAAAGATCTGCGGTGCTGAATATCTCCAGATATACAGTCTCAACGGCCACCGCCATTACCAGTCATGTTTGGCGATCAGATGATCTGGGAGAAAATTTTATCGTACGTTGCGCCGTGAAAATGCCGATGCTCTGTTCCTGGTTCAACAAATATTTCTGCAATCTCTGAGATCAATCATAATCCATGCTCTTCCCCAGTCCCAGTTGCCATGCGTCAATGGGCATGCTGATGGCTTGATTCTTTCCTCAATTACTTCCTGGATGCATTATAACAATTATCCTTTTCTCCTCCCTAATATATATTCCTTTATGTTTTATTTGCTGTTCAGTGTGGTATATAATTATCATATTATATAGAAAGAATAAGTTTATTCCTGTTGCTAATAAAGAGTTTGTTTCTTTCTCAAAGCCTTCCTGCTCTGAGATATTCAGTTTAAGTCTCACCTTTTATGGATCTTGCACATTATATTCACAAAATTACCATTCCTGATCCCATACTCTTAGCCCTTTGATCAAATAATTCACACACCCTGATCACTCATCCCTCCTCACTGAGTTCTACATTTTCCTCACAGGCATCATCTCAGATAAATACCATGGCATCTGCTGCTATTTGTGGTCGCTTGATTCGACCGATAGCTATCCCTCTGGACAATAAAGTGGTTTATATGCTTTTGACTTCATATTCTCTGAATGACTGTTGCATTTTACAGGCAGTTATACTTCCATATAATATCTGCAGTCGCCCTTCTTTAATCGTTACCAAACTGCTCCCCTACTGCTCTTTTCCCATTATATTTCGTTCTACTCTACACAGGATAGCAAAATAAGTTTTGTTTTCATATTATGCTACTCACCTGCATACTTAGGCGCAATACTATGCCATATCTTAGCAAATAAATACAATACCTTAGGCACCCATTTTACATGGTACTTTTCATCTTCATTCGATTTGCGTCCTTTTTGTCGAAGTAAAGACACCTCATTAGCCATGACAACGTTTTAATCCTTTTGTTTCCTTCTTCTCAGCCCAGCAACGAGCATTGTATGCGCATACCACTTCGCATAACTTTCAAAATTTTTCGTCACAATATCCGTTTGTTCCAATAGTTTTCTCCCTATAGATTGTTCTGTCAAATCCATAATTCAGGTCATGTTGTCGTAAACCGGTTCTTGGATAGATGGTGGCGGTCGTGCGTCATCTTGCCGCTGCTGGGAGGCGAACATCTCCGATGCAGGGAATACCGTCTGGTGCAGAATAATGCGGCGTGATCCTCACAACTGTGGTGCTTCTCACCGGTGATCACTCTTTTGTTCCTGCGGGTGTTACCGTAAAGCTTCGGTCGAAGCTGCAATACAAACATCGCACCGCCGTCTCTATGGCATCACATCCGTAGTTCGCCGAGACTCTATGTGTAATA
>VOFH01003458.1_pt1 | contig 19909 bp, 32 predicted proteins | sample 5384091 | NCBI WGS metagenome assembly VOFH01 (sample SAMN12384727, study PRJNA508395) | human gut metagenome | isolation source: healthy gut G | host: Homo sapiens
GTCAACAGAGCCATAAATCCTTACACCTCGCTTTGGGCTTGATGCCTTACTGTTGTTGCTTTCAGTGTTCGACTCTAGCACGAAACCATAGATATTTTGCGGAAAAACGGTTTTTAGAGGTGCTAAATAAGGAAATCAATGACCACAAGAACGAAATAAAGCACAAGATACGCGACGTCAAAATAGATCGGTCCGAGCGGAACGGGACGAATATACTGCCGCAACCACCTTAACGGCGGCTCCGTCAGCTGGTAGATGGCGTCGAACAACGAGGCCACGATTCCGCTTGGCCGCCACGTCGGCGACAATGCCAACACCCAGTCGAGAATCATGCGGACGAACAGCACCAGGATATAGGCGTTGACCAGAAAATGGACGACGCTACCAATTATCGAGAGAATCACGTTGCCACTGTATCAAGCGCGCATAACAAAATGCCCCCGCTTTCAGTGGGGGCATAATCGTCTGATTTGTGCTTGCTCTGTGCTACACGGCTCAGTCGGCGAACAGGTCGTGGGCCGGACCCTTGTCTTCAGGCTCCTCGACCTTGATGTTCACTTGGGCCGGGCTCAGCAGGAACACGCGCGGAGTGACGCGTTCGATGGAGCCGCGCACGCCGAACACCACACCGGCGGAGAAGTCGACGATGCGGTATGCCACGGCTTCGGCCACACCTGTCAGGTTCAGCACCACCGGAATGCCGTCACGAATGGCGCGACCGACCATCTGCGCATCGTCATAGGTCTTCGGATGGATGGTGGTGATGCGGCTAACTCTACCCCCCTGGAACGGGTTGGACTGCTCACGCGGAGCGGACGGCGTGGAAGCGGAAGCCGAAGAGGAAGGCATCGGGGTGACGGAATGATCCGAATCGAACGAGGTCTCGCCGGTGTCGACGTCATCCTCGAAATCATCCTCGCCCTCGGCGACGTCGGACATTCCCAAGTACGACATCGCGTTCTTCATGAAACCTGCCATGTATGTTCCTTTCGCGTCTACGCGTTGACTTTAGCGCAGGAAATCCGGAATATCGAGGTCGCCCGGATCGTTAGCCGAAACCACTTCATGCTCGGTGGTCTGGTCGAACGAGGCGACGTTCTGGTCCGGAGTGGACGGAATGTAGCTGGACAGCGGCTGCACCTGCGGCACCGCCGGAGTCTGCACCGGCTGCGGCTGCTGGGCGGGAGCCTGCACGCCGGCGGACAACGCGGACAGCGGTACCGTGTTTTCCTTGGCCGCGGCCGGCTTTTCTTCGGCCGGCTGGTCGGGCTTCTTAGAATTGGCATCGAAACCTGCCGCGATGACGGTGACACGCACCTCGTCGCCGTAGGCGTCGTCCAGGGACAGGCCCCAGATGATCTGCGCTTCCGGATGGATGGCCTTCTGCACCAGCGCGACCGCGGCTGCGGCTTCCTGCAGCTTCAGGTCGGTCGGACCGGCGATGTTGATCAGTGCGCCATGCGCACCCTCGATGCTTTCCTCCAGCAGCGGCGAGCTGATGGCGATTTCCGCGGCCTGCGTGGCGCGGTCCTCTCCCCGAGCGGAACCGATGCCGAACAGCGCGGTGCCGGCACCACGCAGAATCGCGTTGACATCGTTGAAATCAACGTGGATGTACGAATTCGAGGTAATCAGGTCGGTGATGCCCTGCACGCCGGCCAGCAGTGCGGTGTCGGCGGTCTTGAACGCGTCGACGATGCCAATGGTGCGGTCGGACAGTTCCAGCAGTCGGTCGTTCGGAATGACGATCAGCGCGTCGACTTCCTTGCGCAGGTTCTCGATGCCGAGCGCGGCGGAAGCGGAACGCTGCGGACCTTCGAAGCTGAACGGACGGGTCACCACGGCGATGGTCAGCGCGCCCTGCTGGTGGGCCGCACGTGCCACGATCGGGCTGGCACCGGTTCCGGTGCCACCGCCCTCACCGCAGGTGACGAACACCATGTCGGAGCCCTTAAGCGCCTCTTCGATGTCGGACTGGTGATCCTGCGCCGCCTTGGCACCCTTTTCCGGGTCGGCGCCAGCGCCCAGACCACGGCTGGAGGCATCGTTCAGCGAGATCTTGACATCGGCGTCGGATCGCAGCAGATCCTTTGCATCAGTGTTGATCGCAATAAATTCGACGCTTTGAAGACCCTCCGCAATCATGCGATTGACAGCGTTGCCTCCGGCTCCACCGACACCGACGACCTTGATGTTGGTCTTGTCGTTGAAATTGTCAGTCTGGGCAATCTCGCTCACCATTGTCTCCTGTTCACTCACGTATATGAACAACTCTATCGCAATCGCGCCGATGATACGCGCACTTTTCCAGGCGTGTACCACCGTTTTTTCACTTTTTTGCTGTCAGCATGTTCATTCTGCCTGCGTTGACCCCTTCAGTCATTTGTACACGGCTCTTCGAACATGCGTGACGGGCTTTAGTAGCTGGCATCCATCGGGTCATCCCCGAACAGCGCCTCACGCTCCTCGTGCGTGGTTTCCCGGGATTCCAACCATCCGTAAGGCAGATGCACCTTTTTGGCGAAGCGCACGCGCCCCCTTGGCTTGTCGGCGATGCGTTCTGGGAACCGAATGTTCGGGTCGAGTCTGCCTATCTCGCGCCGGACATCCTCAAGATTTTCACATTCCATGAACGCACGGCGTGTGGAACCGCCCACGGGGAAGCCCTTCAGATACCATGCGACGTGCTTGCGCAGGTCATGCACGGCCATCCGCTCGTCGCCATCATAGAATTCGGTCAGCAGTTCGGCATGCCGTTCGATCACGCGGCACACGTCGCCCAGCGTGGGGTCGACGCGCTCGTCACTGCCGGCGAACGCGTTCTTGATGTCGGCGAACAACCATGGACGGCCTTGGCAGCCGCGGCCGATCGCAACACCCGCGCAACCGGTTTCGGTGACCATCGCCAACGCGTCGTTGGCACCCCAAATATCCCCGTTGCCGAAGACGGGAATATCAAGCTCGGAAACCAGCTCGCCGATGCGGGACCAATCGGAATGCCCACCGTAATATTCGGCGGTGGTGCGCGCGTGCAGGGTGACGGCCTTGCAGCCTTCCTCCTGCGCGATGTGCCCGGCTTCGAGGAACGTCTCGTGTTCATGGTCGATGCCGACGCGGATTTTGGCCGTGACTGGTACGTTGGCCGCGTCGCACACCTTGACCACGCGTTGGATGATCTCACGGAACAGGTCCGTCTTCCATGGCAGCGCGGATCCGCCGCCACGACGCGTCACCTTGGGCACCGGGCAGCCGAAGTTGAGGTCGACATGGTCGGCCATGTTCTCGTCGATGACGATTTTCGCGGCCTGCTCCACAATCGAGGGATTGACGCCGTACAGCTGCAGCGAGCGAATCTTCTCGCTGGGTGCGAAACGGCATAGGCGCAGGGCTTTCGGATTGCGGGCCACCAATGCGCGCGCGGTGATCATTTCCGCCACGTACAGACCGTCGGGACCGTAGCTTTCGCAGATCACGCGGAACGGCCAGTTGGTGACGCCCGCCATAGGCGAAAGCACCACCGGCGTTTCGACGTGCACCGGACCCAAATCAACGGGCTTTATAACGGGAGGAACCGACGGCCGTTCCGCGTCGGTACGCGGGTCGAGCACGTCGGATTCCTCGTAGGCATTCACAATGCTATCTGGCATAGGTCAGACTTGTTCCGTTCAATATGACCGATTCGTGGCGATCAGTACAGGCCACCGGCTTCGGCGATCTTGACGGACTCAGGCCAAGCCTCGCCACCCATTTCGACCGGCATCTGCGGCACGCTGACGCGCTTCTCGCCGATACGCTCGGCGATGTAGTCGGCCACCTTGTCGAGGCTGACGCGCTCCTGCTGCATGGTATCGCGTTCACGGATGGTGACGGCCTGGTCGTCGAGGGTGTCGAAGTCGACGGTGACGCACAGCGGAGTGCCGATCTCGTCTTCACGACGGTAACGACGGCCGATCGCGCCGGCCTCGTCGTAGTCGATCATCCACTCGTTCTGGCGCAGGTCGGCGGCGAGCTTCTGCGCCACGTTCTGCAGATCGGGCTTCTTGCTCAACGGCAGCACGGCGGCCTTGACCGGAGCCAGACGCGGGTCGAGGTGCAGGACGGTGCGCTTGTCCACACCGCCCTTGGTGTTCGGAGCCTCGTCAACGTCGTAGGCGTCGACGAGGAAGCACATGAGGGAACGGGTCAGGCCGGCGGCCGGCTCAATGACGTACGGCACGTACTTTTCGCCGGTGGCCTGGTTGAAGTAGCTCAGGTCCTCGCCGGAGTGCTCCGCGTGCGCGGACAGGTCGAAGTCGGTACGGTTGGCGATGCCTTCGAGCTCGCCCCAATCGGAGCCCTGGAAGCCGAACTTGTATTCGATGTCGACGGTGCGCTTCGAATAGTGGGCCAGCTTCTCCTTCGGATGCTCGTAGTGGCGCAGGTTCTCCGGCTTGACGCCGAGGTCGAGGTACCACTGGGTACGGGCGTCGATCCAGTACTGGTGCCAGGCTTCGTCCTCGCCGGGCTTGACGAAGAATTCCATTTCCATCTGCTCGAAACTCACGGGTACGGAAGATGAAGTTGCCCGGGTGATCTCGTTACGGAAGGACTTGCCCATGTTGGCGATGCCGAACGGCGGCTTCTTGCGGGAAGAGGTCATCACGTTCTTGAAGTCCACGAAGATGCCCTGCGCGGTTTCCGGACGCAGGTAGTGCAGGGAGTTCTCGTCCTCGACCGGGCCGAGGTGGGTGCGCAGCATCATGTTGAAGTCGCGCGGTTCGGTCCACTTGCCGCGGGTGCCGCAGTCGGGGCACACGATGTCCTTCAGGCCGTTCTCCGGCAGCTTGTCGCCATGCTTTCGGCGTAGGATTCCTCAAGCTTGTCGGAACGCTGGCGCTTATGGCAGTTGAGGCACTCGACCAGCGGATCGTTGAACACGCTCACGTGGCCGGAAGCCACCCACACGGGGGGCGGCAGGATGATGGAGGTGTCCACGCCCACCACGTCGCCACGGGTGACGACCATGGAGCGCCACCATTCGCGCTTCGATATTGTCCTTCAGCGCCACGCCGAGCGGACCGTAATCCCATGCGGAACGGGTTCCGCCGTAGATTTCACCGGCGGGAAAAACAAAGCCACGACGCTTGGCAAGGGATACGACTTCATCGAGTTTGGATACAGCCACAATGCACCTTCTGGATTGAATGGTTTGGGGTCTTTACAAGCGCAAAGCCTACCGTCACATGCTGACAGTTTTGCCTGACAGTTTCACGGCATGGCAAGTTACGTGATTTCCGATGGGGATGAACGGCAAATTGATGCAAGAACCGAATGAAAACACATAAGAATATGTGAAGATACATAAGGGGCTTCCCGCGAATGCGGAAGGCCCCATGTAATGGATAAGGAGAGAATCGTTCTTTATGTATTGTTTGTCACTGCTTGGTAACGTTCTCGTCTTCGACGGTGTCATTGTTAAGCAGCAGCGACCAGATTTTACAATTGATGGTCACGTTGTTCTTGGTGGCGTCGCCGCCCTTATCAAGGGTGTACGTCACATCTTCAGGAACGGCAATACGGTTGATGCCCTGCACGGCCTGAACGAAGCCACGCATTGCATCACAGCTGCCATTCGCAGTAATGCTCACGGAACCTGCAAAGCCGGCCGGCTTTGATGGTTCCCTGCATTTCGGACGGCACTTCAGCGGTGATGGCCTCATCGAAGGTCACAGACTGGATGGAGACGCCCGCACCATCAGCAGCGGCATTCAACGAATCGATGAATTCGTTTTGGTTATAGCCGTCAGGAATCTGGCGCTGCAGCTGACGCAAACGATCCTTCTGCAGGCCGATCGTCTCGCTCGCCATACGCAGCGTTTCAATCTGGTCACGCGTTTTCTTGTTGCTTTCTTCGATCTGCGCAGTCTGCGCGTCGGCTTCCTTAATGTGTGTAAGACGCGGAGATACGCCTACAAGCCATGTCAACATCAGCACCACTACGATGCCGACGGCCAGTGCGATCCATGCGATTTTATGCTTGTTCATGTTTCCTCCTGCTTATCAGTTGGACGATCCGCTGGCATCGGATGAGGTGTCAGTCGACTGGTTGGCAGAAGCATCAGACTGTCGGACGCAGCCTTGTCGAGGCTTGCGCGCAGCTTGGCGAGCAAATCACGGTTGGCCTGGGTCGCGCCTGCTGAGTTGTCGCTTCGCGAAGTGGTGTTGCCGTCCATCACCAGTGAAATCGTTCCGGTATACGTAGGTGGTGCCACCTTCACTGTAATTCTTGGTAATAGAGCTCACATAACCCGTCTTGTACGTGGGGATCGAGGCGAAATTGTTGATAAAGTCCTTGGCCGAGTAGAAATTCGGCGATTCGATGGTGAAGTCCGCGGAAATCACGTGCCGTTACCAGACCACACAGTGGACGTATTGTCGGAGGATGAGGACGAATTGTTCGATGAAGCGATCTGGAAGCTTTTGAGTTCCAGATTCGTATACTGGCCGCCTTCCCGGAAGCGAGCTGTTCAGCGAATCGGCGACCTTCATCCAGTCCATTTCGTCATACAGCATGGCAATCTTCGCCTTCTGCGCATCGTCCAGCGAATTCAACGTGTCTTCGACATCCTTGAACTGCGCTTTCTCCTTTGCAGGAAATGGTCTTCTGTTGAGCCACTTCCACACGATGGTCCGCCCATGTGGATTGGGCGAACATGAACACGCTGACCACCAAAGATACAATGAGCACGCCGATCAGCACATACGTTAACAGGTATTTGATGGCTCGATCGCGATTCAATCCGACGATGGAACGCGGAATCAGGTTAGCGCGCATGGTCCAGTCGGCTGGGTTTTCCGGCGCGGTGCTACGCTTGCCGATACCGCCCGCTTTCAACGCATTGCTGATATCGGAGACGTTCATGGATAGCAGGGTGCCCTTCTGACCGTCCGAAGTGTCCGGATAGGCGACTTCCTTGCCACGTCCACGGTGGGAGTTGGCCTTGTTTTTCTTGGATTTCATATCAAGTTTCATAATCACACTCACCTCGGCTTCTTTCCGATGACCAGTCCCAGCACCCCGCCTAAATCGACCGCGTGCGCCACAATGTTCTGACGTTCGACTTCCTTGGACAGCTTGAAGCGGATGAACGGATCGCCAATGCGCACCATCTTGTTGATGGAGCTTGCCAACACTGGGGGCAGACCGATAAGTCGCGCACCCGTACCGGTGAGGATGATGCCGCTGATGGTGCTGTCCGCATGGTCGACGTCGTACATGTTCAACGTATTGCGAATACCGACGATGAGCTGCGCCGTGGTTTCACGAATGACTTCCTCGGCTTTTTCGAGACGTTCGTCACCGGTCACATTTTGCAGACCAATCTGGTTTTTGATGCGTTCCGCGTCTTCGAAGGAGATGCTCAGCGCATTGGCGATGGCGTCGGACACGTCGTCGGCACCGGACGGCACGACGCGCATATAGGCGGGTTTTCCGTTATTGAGCACGATCACGTCGGTGCAGTTGCCGTTGATGTTGACCACCGCTTCGGTCTGCGCCTGGTTGGTGTCGCTGAACAGGCGGGCCAACGCGAACGGACCGGCGTCGATGGAGGTGATCACGAAACCCGCTTCTTCTGCGGTATACGCAGTTTTTCCAGACCACCGCGCAGAGTGGCTACGAGAATGCCATGAAGCTGCTTGCCGTTCTGCTCGTCATCCACTACAGACAACGGCACGAAGTCAAGTTCGGATTCCTCAATGGGCAATGGAATCATGCCTTTGGCCTGGAATGGCAGGGTTGAGCGTAAATCAGCTAGGGACATGTAGGGGAAGTCCGCCTCACGGAACACCATACGACGGCTCGAATAAACGAGTATGGTGTTCTCACGCGGGAACTTGGAAGCGTTGCACCAACGTTTTCAGTAGACCGGTGACCACTTCGGCGTCCACCACTTCGCCATCCACCACAGCTCCAACGGGCAGCGGAAGCGCCTGGAAGTGTTTGATGGTCGGCGAATCCGTATAGGGGTCGGCTATGACCGCCGCTCGTATGGCGTCGCTCGCAATCGACAGCGCCGTTATTGCTCTCATGGTCTCTCCTTATATATATGGGTCTTGTATGCGGATGCGTTACGCAAGTCCGGTGAGTTGCAGGTATAGTGTGGCGATTGGTACGCCGGCGAAAATGCCAAGCCATGCGCCGAGCAGCATGGATGGCCCAAAGGGGATGCCTCCATGAAGGTCGACCTTTTGCTGGCCAGCAATACCAAGCTGATGGCACCGCCGATGAAGAACGCGGCGAACGATCCAATGATGAATTGCGGCCAGCCAAGCCAGCCAAGCAGCAATCCGAGAATGAACGCGAGTTTGATGTCGCCGTCTCCCATGCCACCTTTCCAGATGAGTGAGAGTACGAAATAGAACACGAAGAGAATCAGCGCGCAGAGCGCCCGCGACCAAGACGATCCCACTCCCCTATGCCAAACGATGCCACAACCAGCAGCAACACCGTTGCGATAAGCGTCGGCAGTAGCACTACGTTGAGGATGAGATGGTGGTCCAAGTCGATGAACGCTATGACGATGGACACGCATGCGAACACGTACAGCACGGGTAGTGCCCATAACGGGTATGCGCCGAACAGTCCACCTGCGGTTACGGCAAGGAAGGACAGTCCGCCAAGCGATTCGACCAGCGGATATCGTGCGGCAATCGGTTCTTTGCAGTGTCGGCATTTCGCGCCGAGTGCCAACCAGGAAAAGATGGGAATATTGTCATACCAAGCGATTGGCGATTCGCATTTCGGACAAAAGCTACGTTTCGGATTGGTGATGCTTATGTGGTTCGGCACGCGCCATATCACTACATTCAGGAAAGATCCGAAGATACAGCCGATGATCAGCGAGGCCACCAGCAGTATCACCACGGTAGGAACATCATTCACTATATCCATGCCGTTCACCACTTTCTGGATGTGACGGTGGAGTCCACAACCGCTGAGAAATAGGTACTGGTAGGGATAGATACGGTGGTCGTTGTCGTTGTCCAAGTAATGCTACCGGCCAATCCGGCATCACCATAATTCACTGAAGCGTTCCATGCCTGCGATTTCACCAGTCGCCCACGCACGTCACGATCGGTTCCGCATGAAACCATTTTCAGCATGGAATGACCGTCTGAGCGATTATATTGACGGTCTTTCTTCCCATTGCTTTCCACATAGTCTCCCGGATAGATTTCCGTCAGGCACATGCCTTCGCCGGTTTGGAAAGTGCCAGCCCATGGATACTGCGTCTTGCCGCCGTAACTCACCGCTTTCGAGGTGTTGTGCTCGTTATATCGGCGGAACTTTGTGGCGTCACTTGGATTATCGGTCAACGACACCTTACTGCCGGAAACATGCAGGTACTTCGTGTTGCCGTTGGTGTCGTGCAGGGCTATGGTGGTGTCGATGCCAGTGCCATCGGCGCTGGCATCTTCGGTATAGGAGACGCGGTCGGATATGAAGTTGAAGTTCTCCTTGTCGGCGGTCGAACAGTGAGAGGTCGAGATGAAATCGCTGCCTTGCCCCATGATCGTCTTCTGGTAGCATTTCGCGTCGAAGTCCGCACTATGCACGTCGCAGGTGTCGGCGTATACGTCGTTGCCGTCCATCACCATGCAGAATCCGGATGCGGAGTTCACCATCTGATTGGTGCCGTATCCCGCTTCGCCTGCTTGGCTGAAGGATGCGGTGGCATCCTGCATGTCGGCACCGTTCGAAAAGTAGGAATCGCTGAAGTTATAGGTCCATTGCGACACCATATACGCCTGACTGTAGGGGGTGGCTTTGATATTGCCGCCCGCAAAATGCGGATCGCCACTGTCTTGTGGGCTACCGCCGTAATGGGTGACTTCCAGACGTTGGAACTTGGTCTTTTGCCGCTCTGCACGCCGGCTACGGCATATCCCTTGCTTTCAGGCAGAGCGGAATCATATGACGCTGCTTGCGCACTGACATCGCCCGTCAGCTCGTTCCAGTATCCGGCGTTGATGAACCCGTTGTAGAAGTTCCATTTCTGGTATTTGTTGAGCAGACTGTTCGGGTCGTTCTTCTCCGTCTGCTGCGCAACCTTATTCGGATCCATATAATACTCGCCTTGGAAGTGGACTCCGTATGATGTGCCGCATGGCTGCAAGGTGGTCGGAGTCTTGCCGTCGGTGTCATCGATACTCACACCGGTGACGCACAATCCCATATTCGAGGCCAGACGGATGGAATTGTCCTTGTAGTACACCCACGTGTTCAATGAGGAGTACGCACCGTCAGCACGGCATTCCTCAGTATATTGGTAGGTGTCGCCTCCCGCGTTGTATGCGGCGGGCAGTACCACCAGCCCAGAACCGGCTTGAGGCGATTTGCTTAAATCGAGGTTCTCGGCAATGCTTTTCTTCTCGTTGGTAACCGGAATGGTGGTGGCCAGCATGCAGGTGCGGTTCACTGGATTCAACGTCGCAGTGCCATCGGACAGCTGGCTGGTATTGGTGCGTCCGGAATCCACCGTGCCGGAGAATTTAACTTCGCCGGTTGGATCGGATCCGATGGACACGCCATCATAATCCACGGGTACCCATACAAACTGCGAATCGAGCCTGTTGTAGGGCGCCGCGGCATAAAAAACCCATGCCCATGCGGCCGCCAACACCCAAGGCACTTGAATGATTCGTGGTAGTGGAGTCCGTTTTGGCTTCGATCCTGCATACCGCACGCTTCATGGCCTGCGGGCTTTTGGTGTTGCCTGCTGTACGGCCGTCCTTATACCGGTTGATGAAGCCCGTGGCCACCACTTCGGCATACTGTAGGTTTTTCAGATCGGATGGAGAGCTGATCATCTCCGCCGATGCGTCATCCGGATTGGTGTCATAGAAATTGATGCGCACACGATAGGACAGGTCATCCGGCGTATATGAAGCCGTATCCGATGTTTTTACCGTCTTATTCAAAGCAACATGATTCAACAACACGGATGCGCCATCATATTTGGCAAATTCACCATCCTTGGAACTGTCGTTCATATCAGCATCAACGGCAGGCAACACCTTCTGCAAAATCATCAAGACTCGTAGAACCTTGCAACTTCGCCAGAGTCTCATTGATATAGCTCAAGCCGACTTCAAGGCCGGATTCGGCCGCATAGTTGGCTTGGGAATTTTCCTTATTGTTCTTGTAAGGAATCGCCTGGGCAAGCAGGGTAGTCATGACCAGAGCGGATGTGGTGAGCACCACCATCACGAACAGAACGGCCAGCATCATGGCGGCGCCGCGCTCCCCCATGCGTTCGCGTAATGCCGCACGGTACCTGCGGTTGAGTCTGGACCACAATCCGTTCTGCTTCATGCTTGCTCCTATATATAAAGGTATGTTTCGCTCGGGTACTCGGATATCAGATCAGGCCTGACCATTGATGGCGTCGAACATGGAGAACATCGGCATATACAATGCCACCACCATGAAGCCAACCACCACGCCGAGGAACAGAATCATCAGCGGTTCCAGCAACGAGGTGAGCTGTTTGGCCATGGATTGGGCCTCTTCGTCATACGCTCGGCCCGCACTGGACAGCATTTTGTCGATGGCGCCGGAGTCCTCGCCAATGGCCACCATCTGCACCAGCATGTTCGGGAAGATCTTTTCGGTGCTCATGCTGTCGGCCAGACGGTAGCCACGTTCCACCAAACGGCCCACACGCTTCGAAGACGAATCAATCACATAGTTGCCCGAAGTCGATCCGACGATATCAAGTGCCTGGAGAATCGGCACGCCGGAAGCGAGCATGGAAGAGAAATTATTGCAGAAACGGACCAGGCCACGTTGGTGTCCAGCTTGCCGAACACCGGTGCCTTGAGTGTGAACGGATCCCACCAAGTGCGGATGATGTCTTTGTTACGGTTGCGCTTCCAGAACATGGCCAGCGCCACGACGGCCACGATCAGCATCGGAAGCACGTAGGGCATCACTTTGCCGAGGTCCACCAGGATCTGGGTCACGAACGGCAACTGGGCATTCATGGAATCGTACATGCTGGCGAACATCGGCACGATGGTGAGCAGCATCACCATCACCAAGATCAAGGCGATGCCCAACACCACGACCGGATAGGCCATGGCGCTTTTGATCTGCCCTTGGAGCCTCACATCCGCTTCGAAGCTGTCCGCCACGGTGAGCAGCGATTTGTCTAGGAAGCCGCCGGTCTCGCCAGCACGAACCATGTTGACCATGATCGGCGGGAACAGGGAATCGGGATCCGCCGACATGGCTCCGGAGAAGGACGAGCCGCCTTCCACTTGCGCCACGCAGGCCTGCACTGCCTTGCGGAGCTTCACGTTCTCGATTTGTTCGGTGACGATGTTCAAGGCTCGGATCAGCGAGACGCCAGCCGCCACCATGGTGGCGAGCTGCCGCGCCATTACGGCGAAGTCTTTTTTGCTTGGATATTTCTCGAACGCCTTGATGTTGATTTCAGTGTTGAGACCGGTGCCTGCGGAGAGGTTCACCAGTTCGGTGGGGATGGCTCCCATCTGGGTGATGCGCGCCACGGCCTGATCGCGCGAGTTGGCTTCGATGGTGCCTTTCATCTGCTTGGTGCCATCGAGCGAGACGCCCTTGTACTTCCACTTCTGCGTGGTGTTCTGCTGCAGTGGCGCTTGTGCCTGTGCCTTGGCCATGGATTCCCCTCAATTACCGAATGGCGTACAAAATATTGTGAATATGTAAGGTGCCGAAGGCATCACTTGCCTCCGACACCTTACTCATAACTAGTAATTCACAAAATCAGTTATGTGTGATGCTGCCAGTTGCAGAATCGTAGGTATAGGTCTTGCAGTTCGAATCGTTATTGTTCGATCCTTCGATTTGGTAAGTAGTGCCATTTGGCGTAATGGTAAGAGTCACGCCATCAGAAACGGTGACCTCATTGCCATCAAAAATGTCACAATGGGTAGCGCCCGGACCGCAGGACGTCTTGACAGCAGCCGGAACTTTCCCACCATTATTGGTCATAATGGTCTCCATAACAATGGAAGCATTCTTAACGTCCGACTCGGTGGCGGAGTTCCAGGCGGCCTTGCGCTGGTTCAGGTAGATCGGGATGGCCACGGCGGCAAGGATGCCGATGATGATGACGACCACGAGCAGTTCGACGAGGGTGAAGCCCTTCTCGCCCTTGGCACGGCGGTTGAGTGCGTTACGTACGCTCTTCATAATGAACCCTTCTTTCCAATTGGAAGGACATACCGTGGGACCGTCCAACTTCGGATGGTCCACAGCGATTCTTCTTTGCGTTATTACCCCTTGTGGGGGGTGGCTGGCTCACATAACCAACAACTCTCAGCGTAGTCGTATTGACATCGTTTGCAGTACCAGATGCAGTGCACCAATCGCACCAATGATGTTTCATCCACCGTTTTCATCACAACCCCGAATCAAACTTTTTCAATACGATTGCATAACCCCTCTTCACACAATCACCACCGTCCGATTCCGTAACATGCGTTGAGTCCGTCGGTCTACCGGTGTATCTCTTCGTCTGAAACATTTTGCCCTGGAATAGTTATATTTTCAATAGTGTTTCAGAAAATATTTTCAGCACGTTTTGACGAAAATTCATCAAAACCATTTCCCCCGGGCGCGTCGGGGGTATTTGAAAGTATAGAAAAAGGGCTCCCCCACAAGGGAGAGCCCCTTACAGACACCGTCATTCAACGACATTGACTGAAGTCGACCGAAGCACTCGAACCCACATTGCGAGCTGTAAACGATGTCAATGTGTTCGAGGTGACCGGCTTGCCACCCACATACGAACCCGTCACCGGCGAATACCGCACCACGCGCGTACCGCCATCCATGCTGAACAGTTTGTTTTTGAACAGCGAATCATCGGACGTTGAAGCGGTACTGTTGTCCATCACCGCCGTCAACACCGCATGCTCGCTCCACGCCCCCCCGCACCGGTTGCGTATGGTCTGGTTTTCACCACGACGGAACCATAATCATCAACTCGCCCGCCGGACCCGTGGCCTCTGTGTACTCAATCACAGCGCATTGCCGAATCCCCCATCGGCATCAGTGGTCACCAAAGTCAACCTGTCACCGCTGGCAGCCTCTTCCACACCTTTCGGCATTGCGAACATATCGGTCCAGAGCCTGCACCGATGTAGCCTATTTCCGTAGCCGATCTGGTGCGGATAGCATCGGCTGTGGTGGAATGCAAATATTGTACGATCGACACCGTGAACATGGTGGAAACAATGGCAAAAATAAACAATGAAACCATCATCTCCACCAGGGTAACGCCGCCTTCACCACGAGCACGCCTACGGAGCGCACGTAATAATCGGCGATTCAGACTGAATACAGAGTTCTTCTCTTCCATAAGCCGTCCCGCTCCTTCAGGCCCCGATCACATTCAGCAGTTCATTGGTGGTATACACGGCCGTTTTGTCTGCGCCAATATTGTCCGACCAGGTGACGCCTACCACCACGCGTACCATCGGCATATACGTTTTCGCCATAAAGGTGAATCCCTTAGTAGGAATGTTGTCCTGACTCAGGATGCTGGATCGCAGCGAGGCGTCAGGAGTACCGTCAAGACCGCTAATGGACGCATGCCCGTCAATACCCAGTTCCGAAGCGGTTCTACAATCCATGGTGCCGCTTTCCCGATAGCACTTCTCAATCACGGTGTTCACCGTATATGTAGTATGTTTGGCGTCTTTGCCCGTGGTAGTGCGCACCGGCTGAATGTACTTGCTCGTATCGGCATCCGGGTGGCCGTAGCCTCCAAATCCGAGAATTGTGAGGTGATGGCCCCCACTGCCGTGAGATTCGCATGTGCTTTCTTCACATCATCCACACCCATGCCAGGCAGCAAATCCGTGTAATAGGAGGATGGCGCAGAAGTATGATCCGCTATCTGTGCGCGCATGCGTTCGATACCATCACTACCCAAAGCAATGGCTGCTGAACGCTGCTGCTGGGCATAAGAAGTACGAATCGCAGTAATCGCGAACTGTGCGGCGGCAAGACCTGTGATGCTCAGCACCACAATCGCCACCAATACCTCAACCAATGTGAAACCCGACTCGCCACGTTTCGGCAATCGTTTGACGTTATGTATTGCAAGCCCTGTCGCGGCATCATTTACCGCCCTACGCCAGCTGTGCTCCATGAGCAGCTCCTTCATGCAGTATCACCCCATCATCGGAGGCAACAGGAAAAATCACCGCAGAAAAGGCGGTGCATGAATATCTGTACTGTATCACGATTCCCTGCCAACGTTTTCACACCCTTCCAAACACCACATGACAATTGGCGTTTCAGTCACAAAGCCGCTAAACTATGCGAGTAGTAGTGCACAACACTGCAATCGTTAGCTCACATGACCATGAACAACTGAACATTCTCAGGCCCGCAAACACCTGTGTTCGCAAAGGGCCATAAGTCATACCGTGCGTTCCGGCGCATGGTCCAGGAGGTCATTATGAGCGACGCCGGTTCGGGAAGCCGTTTCCCTTTCCTCAAGCGCAATCGAAACGACGACACGCCGAGCGATTTCTCACAGCGCATGGATTTGAATTCCCCGGTCACAGGAGAAATCAACCAGATTTTCACGCCGAGCCAGCCACGCCATGCCGCTGCACCCAGCGACGCCACTAGCGACTTTCCCGCCATGCCCACATCCACCGAAGGCATGGACGAAAACACCGAACGCGAATATGCCATGGCGCTAGCTCAAGGCATGAGCCTACCGTTCGTAGACCTCAACGAATACCAAGTAGACAAAGAAGTCATCAGCATGGTGCCGGACGACCTGTGCCGTCGCAACCAGCTGCTGCCATTGTCCATTGTCAACGGACGCATCACCGTGGCCATGGCCAACCCGAAAAACTTCGCCGCCATCGACGACGTGTCCGCCAGCACCGGCATGCCGGTCATTCCCATGGTGGCCATGCCATCCCAAGTGAAGGATGCCATCAATCGCTATCTGCGCGCCAACGCGGAATTGACTGAGCTTTCCCACGAAATCGCCGCAACCGCGAAAAAGGAAGTCGACCTCGAATCCGACAGCGGCGAGGACGCTTCCCCCGTGGCACGCTTCGTCAGTCTACTTATCAACCAGGCCATCGACGACCACTGCTCCGATATCCACATCGAACCGCAGGAAGACGGTCTGCTCGTGCGCTACCGTATCGACGGTGTGCTGCACGTGTTCCAAAAGGCGCCGAAAGCCATGACCCAAGGTGTGATCAGCCGCATCAAGGTCATGTCCGATATGGATATCGGCGAGCGCCGTAAGCCGCAGGATGGTCGTATCACCGTCAAGCACAATGGTCAGAAGGTGGATCTTCGTGTGGCCGCACTGCCGACGGTATGGGGGCGAGAAGATTGTTATGCGAATCCTGAGCACGCCTTCGGGCAATCTCAAGGTGGAGGATTTGAATTTCAGCCAGCGGAATTTCGACGTGTTCTCCAAGGCGTACAACCGTCCGTATGGTCTGGTGTTGGTCACCGGTCCTACCGGTTCGGGTAAGTCGACCACGTTGTATGCCACGTTGGGCGATGTGGCGAAGCCGGAAATCAACATCATTACGGTTGAGGACCCGGTGGAATTCCGTATGAGAGGCATCAATCAGGTTCAGGTGAACAACAAGGCCGGTATGACGTTCGCCGCGGCTCTGCGTTCGATCCTTCGTGCAGACCCTGATGTGGTGCTCATCGGCGAGATTCGAGATCAGGAGACCGCCAACATTGCTATTGAGGCTTCGTTGACCGGCCATTTGGTGCTTTCCACCCTCTGCACACCAAATGATGCGCCAAGCGCAGTGACACGTTTGACGGAAATGGGTGTGGAGCCGTTCCTATTGAGCTCGTCGCTTGCTGCGGTGATGGCTCAGCGACTGGCTCGCCGCCTGTGCAAGAAGTGCAAGCGTCAGGATACTGCCACCGAGGCGGAGCTTCGGACGTTGGGTGTTCCACACATGCCAGATACCCTCTTCCGACGATATGGCGTCCGGTAGGATGCCGAGAATGCGCCAACACCGGCTATAGCGGCCGTGTGGCCATCCAGCAGGTCATGGGCGTGGATTCAACAATGGAGGATCTTATAGCCCGTGGCGCCACGTCGATTGATATTGACAAGGCGGCGAAGGAGCAAGGCATGACCACACTTCGTAAGGACGGTTGGCAGAAGGCGCTTCAAGGCATTACCTCCGTGGAGGAAGTGCTTCGCGTGACGGTGTAGGTTCCACCTGACGTTACATGCACCTATGCACCTCTCCGCACTTATAAAACACCTATAAAACGTTCGGTTGCATCGGCGCGTCGAAGCGCCGGCACGACCGACATTTTCAGACAGCAACCCACCTATTAAAAAGGACAATGATGACCATCGAGCAAACGTGGAACAATGGCGGATATCTTTCCGGTCTCAAAGGCGTGACCATTCCCAACAACACTCCATCGTTCAATGAGGATCCCCGCAAGGGACGTCATTGGTCTTCCGACACTGCGATTCAGGCAGATGATGAAAGCCTTAAGGGCATTTCCGCTTCGCTTAATTCAATGCCGACTGTAAGCCAGCAGGATGTGCAAATTCCCGACCCGCAGCCAGTTTCACAGTCTCAACCATCCGAACAGTCTGTTGCTCAACAACAGACTACGCAAAGCCATACAACAATCGCAGGAAGCGGATGTTTTTCCAACAACAATCGACCGTCAACCAGTCGGTACCGGCAGCCTGCAGTTTGATGAGGACACTGACGCGACCCAGCAAAATCCCGCATATGAGGAGCATGGGCCGATCCAGCAGATCGACAGCAATCCACCGTCCTTCGTACCGGGTGCCACACCATTCGCTAAGCGACAGGCCGACATCACCGAAACCGCAGCGCAGCAGATGCCTCCGACCATCACTCACATTCCGCAGGACGCAGCTTTCCAAAGGCCGCAGCCACAGCAACAGCAGATGAGTCAGCCCCAGCCGCAGACCAGGCCATTCGCGGATTTCGTAGTGCCTGAAACCAACGACGCCGACGAGGATGCCGTTCCGGAAGAACGTAAGATCAAGGCCGAGCAGGTCGAACAGACGCTGCGCACCGAACATCCGGACGCGGACGACGAATTCGTGTCGGCCATCCGCCAGCTGGTTGAGCTCAATGCGTCCGATTTGCTACTTGGTAATCAACGACCCGCCAATGCTGCGCGTGGATGGCAAGCTGCGCCCCGCCAAGGGATTGAGCGTGTGGACGAAGGATCACGTACGAAGCAGTGAAAATCATGACCAACGAATTGAGATGGAACGTTTCAAAGATGATCTGGAACTTGATATCTCCTTCGCCATTGGCGATCTGCTGCGCTTCCGCGTGAACGTATACCGCGACCGTATGGGCGTATGCGCCGCGTTGCGTACCATTCCTACGGAAATCAAACCGCGCAGGAACTGGGGAATTGACCGCGTATCGCCGACCTTGCGCTGTTGCCGCGTGGTCTGGTGCTTGTATGCGGCCCGACCGGTTCCGGTAAGTCGACCACACTGGCCGCAATCGTGGACAAGGCGAATGCGGAACGCGCCGACCATATCATCACCATCGAAGACCCGATCGAATTCGTGCATCAGCATAAGCGTTGCGTGGTGAGCCAGCGAGAAGTGGGCACTGATACGAAAAGCTTCGCGGAAGCGCTGAAACGTGCGCTGCGTGAGGATCCGACATTATCGAAGTCGGTGAGCTTCGAGACTTGGAAACCATTTCCACCGCACTGACCGCAGTGGAAACCGGCCACTTGGTGTTCGCAACCCTTCATACTCAGGACGCCGGCTCCACCGTGGACCGTCTCATCGACGTGTATCCGGAAAACCAGCAGCAGCAGATTCGCGTGCAGGTAGCTTCCACCTTGCGTGCCGTGATCGTACAGACACTGATTCCCGCGCGCTACCGGCCATGGCCGTGCACCAGCCACTGAAGTGATGATCAACACCCGGCCGTTTCCTCACTGATCCGCAGTGGCAAGGCGCATCAGATTCGCACCGTGCTACAGTCCGGCGAGAAGGAAGGCATGCACACGCTCGATCAGGATCTGGCGCGACTGGTGAACAAGGGCGTGATCACATTCGAGGACGCGCTGGTGAAGGTGCAGGTACGCGAGGAGTTCGAGAAGCTCTGCGGGCGCGCGTTCCTCGTTCTAAGGATGGCCGGCACGGCTGGCGCGTGGTATGCCCATATGTCCAATGGCGGTTCCGCAACATGGAATATGACGGAACCGCCATGATCCATGCGCGGCCACGCAATAATCGCAAAGTCACGCAGCAATCGCGCGTATTTCGAACGCAACGGGAAACAGGAAACATGAGTTCTGCAACAGTAGCAGCCACAGACAACAGAACACGATGTGACGCAATTCGGCATTGGCTCACGCCTCATCGTTTGCACTGCATCGTGCTCGCGGCGTATGTCATCGTGGTGGGCACGGTGATGTGTTTCCACGAACCATGGTTCGACGAGGCGCAAGCCTGGCTCATCGCGCGCGACTGCTCGTGGGGGAGATGATTCTGGAACGTCCACACTATGAGGGGCATCCGCCTCTGTGGTGGATGATGCTCGCCGCACCCGCAAAACTCGGCGTACCCTACGAGATCGGTCTGAAAAGCATCAATCTGGCATGCGCCACACTCATGATCTGGCTGTTGGAATTAAAACCAAACTGCCGGAACCATTCAAAGTCATCCTGCCGTTCTCCTATTTCCTGTGCTATCAGTACGGCGTCACGTCGCGCGCCTATGCGCTGATGGTCGCCGCCATGCTGCTGGTGGCTATCAACTGGAAAACCGCGACGAGAAACCATGGCGCGAAGCGCTCAACATGATGCTGCTGTGCCTGACCAGTTCATATGGACTGG
>VOFH01004213.1_pt1 | contig 19882 bp, 34 predicted proteins | sample 5384091 | NCBI WGS metagenome assembly VOFH01 (sample SAMN12384727, study PRJNA508395) | human gut metagenome | isolation source: healthy gut G | host: Homo sapiens
TGTTATGTCGTTCTTGGCAGATATGCTATATAAAAAGATTGATCCGGGGCTGGGGGTAAGAAATGAAAAATAAAGCAATTGGTATTGTAGGACTGATTTTAATCTCTTTTATTGCATGTTTGGCAATTTTGCTCCTCTGATTGCACAATATGACCCCAACGCGGTTGTAGGCCCGTCTTATGCAAACCAAGCGCAGAATTTTTGCTGGGTACCAATGATGTGGGATATGATATTTTCAGCGAACTGGTTTACGGAGCACAATATTCTTTGTTGGTTGGCTTAACATCTGCTGCAATTGCGGCAGGTATCGGTATTAATAGTGGGGGTTCTTTCCGGCTGGTTTGGCGGAATGATTGATAGTATCTTAATGAAAATAACTTCATTTTTTATTACAATACCATATTTACCCTTAGTGATTGTGTTAACAGCATTTTTGCCCAAAGGTTTTATTTCTATGTCTTTGATTTTAGGATTGGTATCTTGGCCGGAAATTGCCCGTATCTTACGTTCACAAACTATGAAGATGCGTAGCAGAGAATATATTTTATCCATTCAGGCAATGGGTGTTAGTCATTGGTATGTCATCCGCACTCATGTTATCAGAGAATTACTTCCTCTTGTAACATATCAGCTTATTTTGCGTATCAAAAGCTTCTATTTTATCCGAAGCAGCTTTTTAAGTTTTTTAGGTTTGGGAGAGCCAACTGTCAAAAGTTGGGGTTCGATGCTTTATTATGCGCAAGCCAAAGACGCGTTTATGACGGATGCATGGTTATGGTGGGTAATTCCGCCGGGGATTTGCATTGCGATTTTAAGTTTTGGTTTGATGTTGATTGATATACAATTGAAGAAATATGAACCCGAAATGGAGCTGCCATATGAGTACAATATTGTCAGTAAAAAATTTATCGATTCAATATAAAAATCAAAGTTGCTGCAGTGTAAATTCGTTATCATTTGATTTGAAAAAGGGAGAAAACGCTCTGCCTACATGGGAATTCCGGGTGCGGAAAAAGCACGGTTGTTTGGACAATCATGGGAAGAATTCGTTCCATGGGCGGTATCGCTTCCGGAAATATTATGTATGAAGGATTGGATTTAGTCACTTGCACTGAAAAACAATGGAGAGAAATTCGTTGGAAAAAAGCTTGCCTTGGTGCCGCAATCTTTCTATGAATTCTTTTAATCCTATATATACCATTGGAAAACTTTAGATGAAATGTACCGTATACATATGCCAAATTTATCTAAACAAGAGAAAAAGAACGAAAGTTACAGTTGATGTCTATGGTACATTTGGAAGAACGTGTTTAAATTGTTATCCCCATGAATTAAGGGAGGTATGAGACGGCGTGCTGCCATTGCGGTAGCAATCATGCTATCTCCGGAATTGCTGATTTTAGATGAAGCTACAACAGGGTTAGATGTGATTGTAGAAGCTGATATTTTAAAAACACTCATGGAAAATTAGAGAAAGAGAACATACTTCTATTTTATTTATCAGTCATGACCATCGGATTGCAAAAAGCTTTTTTGTGACAGGCAGGTGAATTTATGAAACAAGTATTATCAGTTCAAGACGTGAAAAAGGTATATCGTGTCCGAAAAACCAAAGGAAATAAACAAACGAAGTTAAATGCCTTAGACGGGATATCTTTTTTTGTTTGAATGAAGGAGAAGCACTTGGCATTATAGGTGCAAGCGGTTGCGGAAAAAAGTACACTTTTAAAGATTATACTGGGACTGGTAAAACCTACTTCAGGACATATTACAAAAAGGAATTGGCCGGATTTGTTGCACAAGACCCATATGATTCATTGTGCCCGGCATATCGTGTGGAACGAATTATAGCAGAACCTTTGTTATATACTAAACGAAAACGCAGGTTAAAAAAGATTGTACAGAAGAAATTAAAAAGATGATGGGGGTACGTACATTTTGGATTATGATACCTATAGACAACGATATCCCCATCAATTAAGCGGTGGAGAGAGACAAAGAGTCAGTATTGCCAGAGCGCTTGTTTATCTCAAGTTTTCTTGCTTTGGACGAGCCGACCTCTATGTTGGACTATCATAAAAAATGATATTGCCAAAACCATTCGTTATGCAGCTCAAAAGACAAATACCGCTATTTTATTGGTAACATGACATTACTTTGGCAGAGTCTATTTGTGATACCATTGCTGTTATGTGTGATGGAAAAAATCATAGAACAAGGGGAAACATTTCAGATTTTGCATTCGCCGAAAAATACCTATACAAAGCGATTAATCGCAGCAGGAACAGATATTGAATCCTATTGGTCATTGCAAGACGAAGTTTTTTAAACAAAAACAGCTTGTACATCTGTACAGGCTGTTTTTATGGAACGATAGTATGTGTTTGTATTTTAACTTACTCATAATTCTATTTAAGAAAATTGTCTTTTTATAATTGTGATAAGATAAATCGACATTGAATTTATCAAATTGTTTCAATTTACTATTAATACTCAAATGAAACCATTTTTAAAAGAACGCTTATAATGACGAGAGGTTTTTTCATGCAATATATCATGGCATTTGATCAGGGAACCACAAGCTCCGTTGTATTCTGTTTAATCATAAAGCGTAAAATTTGCGGTATGGCGCAAAAGAATATTCGGCAAAGTTATCCAAAAGCGGGTTGGGTAGAACACAATCCAATGGAAATTTTATCTTCACAATTAGAAGTAGCAAAAACCGTGTTACATGAAACCGGAATTACAGCACAGCAAATATCAGCAATTGGCATTACCAATCAAAGAGAAACTACCATTGTGTGGGACAAAAACACCGGAGAGCCTGTCTATCCTGCGATTGTATGGCAATGCAGAAGAACTGCGGAACAAGTGAAACAGCTTGAAAAAGATGGTTGGGCAAATGTGATACGCAGTAAAACAGGACTGATACCCGATGCATACTTCTCCGCCACCAAAGTGCAATGGATTTTACAAAATGTTCCCGGCGCGCAGGAACAGGCAGAAAAAGGAAACTTGCTATTCGGGACGGTGGATACTTGGCTCATTTGGAACTGAACAGGAAGAAAACAGTTTGTAACGGATTATTCAATGCATCTCGAACGATGATGTTTAATATCCATCAATTATGTTGGGACAAAGAAATTTTAGATTATTTCAACATTCCGCAAACCATGCTTCCCGATGTAAAACCGTCATCTTTATAGATACGGAATGACCACAGATGATATTTTTGGTATACAAATCCCTATTGCTTCCGCCGCAGGTGACCAACAAGCTGCTTTATTTGGACAATGTTGTTTTGAAAGCGGATGTGCCAAAAACACATATGGGACAGGCTGTTTTTACTAATGCATACGGGAAAAGAGCGATTGTTTCCAATCATAAACTATTAACTACCATAGCGGCAAGTACCGATGAGAACATTGAGTATGTGCTGGAAGGGTGTGTTTACTGCAGGTGCATCTGTACAATGGCTGCGGGATGAAATGAAAAAAAATGCTGAAAACGGTAGATGAATCCGAATATGTTGCGCAGGAAGTAGAAGATACTGATGGCGTTTATATGGTTCCTGCATTTTCAGGACTTGGCGCTCCCCTATTGGGACGCTTATGCAAGAGGAACCTTACTGGGACTGACACGCGGAAGCAACCGTGCCCACATTGTGAGAGCAGTGCTGGAGGCGATTGCTTTTCAGACATATGATGTCATACGCGCCATGGAAGCAGATTTTGGAAAAAAGCATTGTACAATTAAAAAGTAGATGGTGGTGCTTCTGCAAACAATTTTATTATGCAGTTTTCAAGCGGATTTATTGAATATATCTGTACTGCGTCCGCAGGAAATTGAAACAACGGCATTGGGGGCAGCTTATCTTGCAGGACTGGCAGTTGGTTATTGGAAAGATAAGCAAGAACTAATCCAAAATACAACGGTTGGCAGAATTTTTCAAGGTGCTATGAGCAAAGAGGAAAGAGAACTGAAATTGAATCAGTGGCATAGAGCAGTGGAAAGAGCTCGGTCATGGGAAGCAGAATAGCATTTTGTTTTGATACATATCAGTATCCCTTTCTTATAAAAAAACACCAACGGCATAAGGGGAATGCCATTGGTGTTTTTATTTTTTGGATGAAAAGAGTAATGAGAAGTAACTGAGGAGGTATTATGCCGTACGGCGATTTTTAAATGTAATTGGTGCTAATATGGGCATACATAGCTGTTTACAGGTTCTGCAGATGTGATGGATTCAACCATAATCTGAGGTTCAGGTCTGCCGTTATATTCGCCTTTTGTAAATTTTACCTGTAACGGTTATCCATGCATCATTTTGAAGCTGGTCAGATTTATCATATTTACAAATAATACCTCCCGGAACTACGTCTGCAACGCAGCATGACATAACCAATCGGGCAGGAATGAATTCGTTATCGCTCATAAATTTGCTGTCATGATACACAAAACCGGTCATTGTAATTGTATAGCCCTCAAAACGTTCCGGTTTTGAAGAAAGCTCTAATCCAGGCGTAAAATTCGTCATTTGAAATATGAATCGTTTTGTTGCTTTCATGATAACCATGTATTTCCACTTCTTTCTGAAAGAAATTTTTTGTTAAATATCCATCAGGAGGGGAAGAGGCAGTCTGTTTTTCATTATCTTTTTATTTTGTGATGAGTTGAAAGGGTATGTAGCGGTAATAGAAGAGGTAGTATTGTTTTTACCATTTAGGTCACTTCCATTAATGTACCTGAGGTAAGACTATGAAGATCAATTCCGTTTTTGGGAATCAATACTATTACAAGGGGAATTAAGATAACGAGACAATGGGTTAGTTTAGGTTTATAAGCAAATTGAAATAATCTAAAAAAACTAAAATACCAAATAAAAATAAAACGACAACCGCGAAATATAAATACGGTTTCATACGTGGTGTTACGTATGAAAGATATCTGTCGCTTATGATTAATGCCAATAAAGCAGTTGCAAACAGAATATATAAAACGGTCTCAATCAAGCATTGGATATTTAGTTTTCTCATACGATATACCTCTCTAAAACCAATAAACGAACAAATACACATGACGAGAAAGCAAACAAAAAATACTGTTATGGTCAGTTTAGCAATAAATTTTTTGGAAAAGTTACCTGAAAGCATTGTTAAATTTTAATGTCAATCATAGGTCCAAAAACCAAAAATCCTAAAATGGATATGAAAGGAAATTGGTTTGCAAAAACTTCGTGCAACAATGGCATCTGACGAGGAACAAAGAGATAGCAGAAAGGCCATTCCCATTAAAAGTAATATCGAGGGAATAATGTGCAAATTTGCATCTGTCCATGCTATTTTAGAACTGATTACCTGAAATACAGTAGAAATAAAAATTCCGATTAATAAAAACTTTCCTACGTTAAAAATTCGTTTTGGGCATGTTGCCAGAATAAAGAAATTTTCCCTTCCATCCAGGCTTTTGTCTCAAAAACAGACATCCGCATTCACAGTTGTATTCGTAACTTTTTTATGGAAAAGGATACTTGCATCGGTTTAAGCGTAAAAATAAGTCCAATGCCTATGGCGCAAATCGTTCCAAGTAAAATTTTGCCAAAACAATTTTCCAATTTCCATTAAAAGCATAATAGGTAGATAAAATTACTACGGGATTAATGACAGGGGTTGCAACCATAAACACTACTGCAGATGAGGTAGGTACCCTTTTTTTATCAGACTTTTAAACATGGGAATGGTTGCACAATCACAAACCGGCAAACAAAAGCCACATACCAAAGCAAATAACATTCCCAATAATGCATTTTTGGGAAACCAGCGTTGTATTACTTTTTCTGACAAAAACACTTGGATAAAAGACGATAATAAAACGCCAATGAATAAAAAGGGGATAGCTTGCAATAGAATGCCTAAGAAAATACTGATAACCGTACTGGTTGATATGTTCCATAACGGAAAAAAAGTGCTGGCTAAAAACATAAAGAATACCGACTGCTCCTATTCCGCATAAGAAAGGTAAAAATAAAAGTTGTTTTTTTGTATCTATTAATTTAAAAGAAGAGTTTGATGTTTTATCAGTAAATATTATTTTAGAGCGAGGGGAATAGGATTGAATGCGTTTCCGTAATTCTTTTCTTGTGTTTTGGTAGTACAATGATTTACAATTATGAATTGGCTATGATACATTTGCTCCATTAAAATGGTGCCTGTATTTTTCAGTAATGATTCTAGCATATTTGCATTGATAATATGTATTATTTTTTCACACTGCAAAAATCGCTTAAACAAACGGTATGTTCTAAAATATGTGTCAAAAATAAAGATTCTAAAACAGAAAAATCAGTCATTCCGTTCCATTCAATCCATATTTCATCCAAGTGATGATCAGCTAAATATTGATAAATACCATTTATCACAAACTTTATATCTGTATCCAATTGTTTTTTCGTAAATGTCAGTATAGCGAGATGCTGGTTGTTAGTATTGATACATAGCGGGACATTTCCGCTTTCCAACTGAATACAGCATATTTTCTTCGTTTTATTTTGAGAAAAAATAGAATTTAAAAGGTAGTTTTTCCGGAATTTAAAAATCCGGTTACTATATTTACCGGAATTGCTTTTTGAAGCACTTCGCTTTTCTTTAACATAGTATACTTTCTATCGTATGCTTTATTTTTTCGTCATCTACATTCGTGCCTATCAAACAAATATAGTTACCTTTTAATTCTGTTTTCTCAAAAGATAGTTGATTTGGAGTATATTGTACTTTAAGATAATGATCTCCCTCTTGTATGATACCCTTAGCCCTTAAAATACAAATATCTTTCAGTTTCTCCAATGACACTATAAATTCTTGCATTTTCTTTTGACTCATATGGTTTTTAAATCGGATTGTAAAGGTCTGAAAGGAGTCCTTGGCAGAGTGATGGTGTTCGTGGTGGTGGCAGTTGCAAGGCGTATGCACATGTTCTTGATGACTGCAGTGGCATTTGACAGAAGATGATGGCGCAAGCACTATATGATAATCAATGTCCTCAAAAGGTTTGGACCAAATTTCGGCACAGCAATTATAATTTCTTAATTGTTGTTCCACATATTTTGTGTGCTCCGGATGTTCAGATACCTTGCTTAGAAAAATTTGATCTGCATGTTTGATTTGGTCTTCAAAAATTCTCCAAAAATTGTTCACGTATATTTGAAATTGAGAGACGTCCACAATTGTGAATTTTTTGAACCAGCTGCATTTGCTCTATATTTTGTGCTTTTTGCGCATGCTTTTTCTACATCAGACAGCTTACTTACACCGGACGGTTCTATGATATTTTATCCGGTTGAAATTGTTTTACAATATCAACCAAAGATTCTACAAAATTTTCATATATAGAACAGCAAATACAACCTGAATTTAATGCTTTTACTTCATAACCGCACTGACTTAATAAAGAAGCATCAAAATTTATTTCTCCAAAATCATTTTCTATAATGACCACTTTTTCATTTTTCGGTATTTGCTTCAGTAAATTTTGTATAAAAAGTTGTTTTTCCGGCACCTAAAAACCTGAAATGATATAAATGTCCGTCATTTTTATCTCCTTTTGATGGATCCATTTTACTTGTTTCGTTAGAAGTTTGATAAAACCAATCAATACAAACCAAAACACACCAACTAAAATGATAGTGCCTCCCGGTTTGATACCAATGTAATAGGCTAAAAAATAAACCTATGATATGGAACACAACACCAAACAGCATAGAATATAGTACTGTTTTACGGAATCCTTTTTCAGCTGCAGAGCGCAGGCTACAGGGAGCACCATAATAGATGAAATCACCAATGTACCCACAATACGTGTAGCAACAGAAACCGTAATGGCAGTTAATATGGTAAACATAAAATTGATGCCGTTAATACGGATTCCGACCAATCTGGCAGAAGATTCATCAAATGTAACATAGAAGAGTTCTTTATAAAAGGATGAAAAGAATCAGAACGATTACACTTAAAGTAATGACCATATATAATTCGGTATCACTAATGGCAACAATACTGCCAAAAAGAAAACTGTTAAAATTAGCAGCATTACTGACAAAACCCGATAATACAGCTACAGTACCGATACCAACAGAGAGCATGATTGCAATTGCAATTTCTGCATACTGGGGTATCTTTTTTCGTATTGCTTCAATTCCCAATGCTGCGCCGATACAAGTTACCGTGGCACCGACTACAGGGTTTATATGAAATACCAATCCACCGGCAACACCTGCAAGGGATGTGTGGGAAAGGGTATCTCCCAACATAGACAGTCTTTTAACACAATAATTGTTCCGATACAAGGTATTGTCATACCCAATAGAATACCTACAATAAAGGCTCTTTGCATAAACGCATATTCAAAATTGACATAAGATATTCCTTTTCTATCATAAAATTTCATGCTGTGTGATATTGCGATTGTTCTGAAATAGTTCCATTTTCTAACAGGTATATTTGATTTGCTATGTTTGATACATATTCTGTATCATGAGAAATCAATAAAATGGTCAAACCTGTTTCTTGATGTAAATGTGAAAGCAATTGATAAAATGATTGTACGCTTTCGGCATCAATCCCTGTGGTAGGTTCATCTAAAATTAAGAGACTGGGATTCGATACCAATGCACGGGCTAATAAAACCTTTTGTCTTTGCCCTCCTGATAATTCTCCGATTAAGCGACTGCTGAAATCTTCCATATGCAAAAGAGAAAGTGTTTTTTCCACTTTTGTGGTTTCTTTTTTTGCCCGGAAAGCGAAATAGACCAAGAGAAGAGTATAAATTTGCCTGCACAACTTCTTTTTACAGTAGCAGGAAAATCCATTTGTTTTGCTAACCCAATTTGGGGTACATATCCTATTTTATGCCAAGTGCGAAACTTAGAGACAGGCTGTCCAAATAAATGAATGCTGCCGTTAAAACATTTTAGTTCGCCTAACATCAAACGTAAAACGTGCTTTTTCCTGAACCGTTTGCTCCAAATAATCCTACAAATTTATGTCTCTGAAGTTCAAAGTGCAAATCTTGAAACACGTGTATTCCATTGTATTGAAATGTAAGGTGATGCACTTCTATAATATTTGAAACAGAACTCATTTTAGTTTAACGCCTTTTCAGTGCGGTTAAGTTTTCTCTCATAACCGTAAAATAATCATCGCCATTCTCCAGTTGAGTGTTAGTTAAACCTTCTATCGGGTTTAATACTTCAAGTTGAGCTCCGGTAGCATTTGCGATGGATTGTGCTACTTTAGGGCTGACAAGTTCTTCAGAAAAATAACTTTTACTTGGTTTGCTTTTACAAAATCAATGATTTCTGCCATATGTGCCGGGTCAGGTTCAGAATCAGGCTCAATTCCTTGAATACCCATTTGATTTAATCCAAAAGCATCACATAAATAACCGAATGCTTCATGAGATACCACCAAATTTTTTGTCTTTACCTGATTCAAAGCTTCCTGATATTCGTTGTATAATCTGTCACACTCATCGCTCCAAGCTTTATAATTATTTTCATAATACTGTTTGTGTTCAGGGTCAGTTTTTACAAATGCATCTTTGATATTTTCCATTTCTTTTTTTGCATTGAGTGGATTTAACCATACATGAGGATCATAATGCTCTTCATCGTGGTTTTCTTCGTTTGTATGGTTCTCATCTTCGTCATGCTCATGTTCTCCGCCCTCTCTGAGGGAAATATTTTGCGAAGCTTCCACTGTGGTGAGTGATTTGTTGCTTAAGGTAGATAGTACCTTATCTGTCCAGCTTTCCATACCTGCACCGTTGTAAACAAATACATCGGCGTGTTCCAAGCTGGTAATATCAGTTGTACTTGGTTCCCAGTCGTGAGGTTCTGTTCCGGCAGGGACCAAATTGGTTACATCCACGTATTCGCCGCCGATTTTTTTTGGCAAAGTCGTACATGGGATAAAAACTTGTGATAACATTTAATTTTTGTTATCATTAGACAGTGATGCGTTGGATGATGCTGACGGTTGTGATGCACATCCCGCTAACATCATTGCTGAAAGCATAACTGCCGCGCCGCATAGCAGCAATATTTTTTTGTAATATTTCTTCATAATTCCTCCTTTTTGTTTGTAAACGGCAAAACCTAGATATGAAATTGAGAATCAATTTCATATCTAGGTTATTATAAATAAAGACGATTGTCAATCATAATTTTAACTAAATTCATCTTTTACATTTTTCCAAACCTATTGATGCTATATTTTTGTCTTAATTTTGTATTTACATCTTTTTATACATTTCCATACAGCCCCTGCAGATGAGAGGAAATAGATATGTAGAGTTTTTAAAACAACATATACTAGACAAAAAGGAACCGGATATATATCCGGTTCCTTTTATTTCTTTTCTAAGTATGTTTTTATGACAGATACAAATGGTTGGAATGCGGTTGGAATTGCAATGTGTTCTAAATCTTGTTTTTCCATCCACTCAAATTGGTCGCAAAGGTCAATGGCCTGTGCTTCACAAAAATAAGATAGCTGTTCATATGCCATTCGATGTGCGTAAAAAATATGCTTGGATTGTTTGCTTTCCAATATCTGTTTTTGCAGGTATATGCCACTGGTCTATTTGTGTTTGTACCGCGTGGGGAGAAAGGTGGCCTTCTACGTTAGGAAATTGCCATAATCCTGCCAAAACTTGCTTAGAATCCCGTTTTTGCAAGGCAACAGCAGACTCCGAAATCAAAAGCAATACAGTTTTATTTTCTATACGTCTTGGTTTTTTTTGATTTGATGGGAAGTTCCGTCGTGAGACCATCTTGAAAAGCTTTTTACAATATGTCTGTACGGGACACACAAAACATTGAGGTTCTCCGTTTGGAATACAAACGGTAGCGCACAGTTCCATCAATGCTTGATTAAAATCCCCGCATGTTGTTTGGGCATAATAGCCTGCAATTGTTTTGTAATTTCGTCTTTGGTATTTTGTTTTGTAATATCTCCATAGTTTGCAGTCATGCGGGTGATAACTCTTAATACATTTCCATCTACAGCAGGAACGGGAATTCCATAAGCAATGGAAGCCACAGCACCTGCTGTATAGGAACCGATTCAGGTAATTTCAGCAATTCCTCATACGAATGGGGCATCTCTCCGTGATATTGTGTCATCACTTGTATTGCAGCTTTCTGCATGTTTCGTACACGGTTATAATATCCAAGACCTTCCCAAAGTTTTAGCAGTTTTTCTTCTTGACATGCAGCTAAATCCGCAATGGTTGGAAGTTCTGCGGTAAAGCGATTATAGTATGCTTTTACTGCTTCCACACGGGTTTGCTGCAACATAATCTCTGATACCCAAATATGATATGCACTGGGTGACTGCCGCCAAGGAAGGGTACGCGCATATGTATGGTACCAGTTCAGCAAGGGAGTAACGATATTAGAAAGTGATGAATTCATGATAACAACTCCTTTTGTTTCAGATTGGAAAAGGAAAGGCTGTCTCAGAACAGGACAGCCTTTTGTTTAATCTTTATGGAAGGAATTGCAACATTCGGATTAACATCTTTACTGTAATCTATATTTGGTAAATCGAATCAAACAATTGTCTGAATGCAACCCAGTATTCGTCAATGTAAGAGAAGTCAGTAATTTCATGAGCGTATAGTTTTTCCCAGAATGCTTCAATTTCAGATTGCACATCTTCCCGAAGTTCCCAATCATCCATTCTTATTTGGCCTGTTTGGTCCAATACAGGTGTATCAACAAATAATTTTTCTTGATACATACGTGCAATCTGTTCAATTGCATTTTCGTGTATCTGTTTTTTCTCCATAATGCGGTATAACAAAGCAATGTAAAGCGGTACCACGGGAATTGCTGCACTGGCTTGAGTGACCAAAGCTTTGTTAACAGAAACATATGCGTTTACATTGGAAAATTCTTTTGTCATTTCTTGTGCGGTTTTTAATAGATGCGCTTTTGCAGCTCAAGCGTACCTTTATGGTACATTGGATAAAGTAAGTTTAGGACCGATGTAAGAGTAAGCAACCGTTACAGTATTCTCCGCCAATACTCCGGCTTCGTTTAAAGCAGTCATCCAGTCTTTCCAATCTTCACCGCCCATTACCTTAATGGTGTCGTGAATTTCTTGCTCCGTTGCTTTTGGAACTGTAACTTCAACAATTTCTTTTGTTTTTAAATCTACAGTGGTGTTAACAAAATCTTCACCTGTGCATTTCAGAACAGAAGTATAGGTGGTTCCGTCTGACGTTGTACGTTTTGGTGCAGCAAGACTGTATACTACACAATCAATTTGTCCAAGCTCTTGCTTAATCAAATCAATGGTCTGTTTTTTGATTTCGGCAGAAAAGGCATCCCCGTTAATGGTTTTTGCATAGTAGCCGTCTTTTGCGGCAAACTCTTCAAATGCAGCGGTATTATACCAGCCTGCTGTGGCAGTACGGGCCGCTGGCAGGTTTATCAAAGATAACTCCTACGGTAGCTGCATCACAGCCATAGGTAGGTTTAGGGTCCGTTACATTTTGGTAGATTTTTTATATATGTAATTTGTTTTCTTACATTTTCTTTGCATCCTTCAGGATGAGAAGTTGTGCAGATAAAACCCGCACCTTAGGCTCAATGATCATAAAATGTCCTCCTGATTATCGTTCATTTTCCATCAATTTCACTTAAAAATAATATTCTTATTATAATACTGTTTTAAAAAAATAGCAAATTTCTGAAAAGAAAGCATAACAAATTCGCAGTAGCTGAAAGAAGTCTTTTTTCGTATTTAAAATGTTGGCTCCTATGGAAGCGATTTCACATTTATAGGTTATGAAATTGCTGTGTTGAAAAGTTTTTTATGCTATAACAACCAATTTTTGTAACAGCAGCAAAACTAAAGTTTTGGCTGTTAACAAGAACGTTTTAGCGTTTTATGGTTAAAAAATTGCAAAGCAATTTTTTTTAAATATTATAACAACCTAGCAACAGCAGCAAAACTAAAGTTTTGGCTGTTAACAAGAACGTTTTAGCGTTTTATCAGTTAAAAATTGCAAAGCAATTTTTGAATGTTATAACAACCTTAGCAACAGCAACAAAACTAAAGTTTTGGCTGTTTGCAGTATTCAGGGAAAGCAATGAAATCACAGACAATCTACGTCAAGAAATTTGGCAACAGTTTTCTATGTTGGAAGAGGAAGAACGATTGGCAATCGATTTTGTAATTGATGCGTTTCGTGATGCTAAAACATATGGCTCCTGTTTACAGATGACACAAAGATTTCAACCGAAATTTTACGAAAAAACAGCTCGCAGATTACGTGAAATTATAACAGACAACACATTTGATTTTAATCTGGAACAGTGGGCTATCATCAACCAATGGTTCCCGCTGTTAATTGCTTTGCTTGAGCAAGCGGATTTATTGACAAGGACTTATTTGGTTACCATTACAAACCCCTTATATGGGAAAAAGAGTCTGAACAAAAAGATTAGCACTTTTTGGAAACGAACTATCCAAATGGAAAATCAGAACTGTATGCAGCTTTTATTTTACGCTGCAAAGCTTTTTACAAAAGAATTCGGATATTTCAGCATGGTTACCATGCATACATGGATGTTTTAACCTCTTTTCAAAAGCTAAGACTTGAGATATTAAAGCATAATCATATTGAATCTATGGTTCATGCAGGAGCCGCGACGTTTGAAGAATTGAATTCTTTTAATGTGTTGGCCGCCGCATTTGTCATTCGCAAATCAGAATCAGAACAAGATGATTCTCAGTTTATACGTTTGACAGACTACTTGAATACAGGTGAGAAGATAAAGGAATATTTTCAAAGTAAAATCGATATGTGATGAAACAATCGTCATTTTATTCTGTTCCGGGCACTCCGTTTGTATACTGGGCTTCTGAAAATGCAATTCAGGCATTTCAAAAAGGGGACTCCTTTGTCTGTCATTTCTGCGCCAAGGGTTGGAATGCAGACAGGGAACAATGCATTGTTTGTACGTTATTGGCATGAAGTTGATATCACAAAATTTTATGACAAAGCCAAAACATCATCTGATGCGATTGCATCGGGAGCTAAATGGTTTCCTTATAATAAAGGAGGCTCTTTCAGAAAATGGTATGGCATGAATGAATATGTAGTGAATTGGGAAAAAATGGCGGGAAGCATTGAGGCGTTATACAAAAGCCATTTTACGCAATGAGCAGGACTACTTTAAAGCAGGCATTACATGGTCTTTGTTCGGGTTTGAAAATTTTGCCGTACGCTACAAAACAGAAGGCTTTTTTATTTGATGTTTCAGGTTCTTCTATGTTTCCTCAAGAAGAACAAACTGCAGAGCTTTTAGGATTTTTATGCAGTAAAGTTGCGTTTTACTTTTTGTCTCTATTAGCTCCTACCGTTAATTTTCAAGCCGGAAATGTGGGAGACTTGCCAATACTGCCGCTTAAGGAACAAAGGGAAATATTCATTCGTTTGGTAGAGGAAAACTGTCGGATTTCCAAAGAAGATTGGGATTGTTTTGAAACCAGTTGGAATTTTTAAAGGACATCCTTTTATGCAAATTCATTTAGAATATCAGGAAAATAATTTGGAATCCTGTTATCGAATATGGAAACAACAAGCTGACAATCGCTATAAAACACTCAAACAAAATGAGGAAGAAATCAATCAAGTGTTGATTCGGCTGTATCAGTTGGAAGACAGTATTACTCCAGAAGTTGTTGACAGAGATATTGCCATACGCAAAGCCGATTTGACACGAGATGTGAAGTTGTTTTTATCTTATCTGATAGGTTGTTTGTTTGGAAGATATCATCCCTTGCATTCGGGGATTTGGTATGCAGGCGGTCAATGGAACAGCCAATCGGAGCATGAATATGCGGTAAAAACAGAATTGTTTGATATTAAGGGAAGAGGAGCCATCCCATGCAGAGAATGATTTGGCTTCACGGATATTTGTATTGCTGGAACATCTGTTTGGCAGTGAACAGTTAGAGTATAATCTTTCTTTTTATTGCGAATGCTTTGGATTTCAATAGTGTAAATGCAAGACAAACCATTCGTACTTATTTATGGCGTGATTTTTATAAAGAACATGTTCGTTTCTATCAAAAGCATCCAATATACTGGCAATTGAACAGTGGAGTTGACAGTGGTTACAAAGCCCTGATATATATGCACCGTGTGAATCAAAAGGATCTCAATGGCATTTTACATCAGTTAAATTTGTATGCCCAGCAATTGGAACAACAAATGACAGCACAAGAGTTTTTCGATAAAAAGCAAAGGAATAGACTGATTGCAAAAAAGATGAATTATACCGTTATCGTCGTGCGTACCAAGCCTCTATTGAGCCTTTGTCTCGTATATCAATGGATGATGGAGTAAAAGAGAATTATGCAAAAATTTCAGAATATATCCATTGAAGATGAAAATGGTGAAACATATACGGTGTCTTTGTTTACCCAAATATAAAAAAGAGCGTCCTGTATATACGCAGGACGCTCTTTTTACGATGATGTTATTCCGGAATTTTTAATACTTGACCGGGATAAATGATGCTGCTGTGTAAATTGTTCAGTGAAACAATTTCTTTATAACGCGCACCATTATCCAAAAGAGTTTGCGCAATATCCCAAAGAGTGTCTCCAGTTTTGACAGTATAGGTTTTTGTAGTATCTGAACCGGCATTACTCGCGCCGCCGACAGGCAATTTCAAAACTTGGCCCGGTTGAATGATATCGCTGGTTAAACCATTCAATGTCATAATTTCTTTGTAGCGGCTGCCGTTACCCAGTTGACTTTGAGCAATATCCCACAATGTGTCTCCTGCTTTGACAGTATACGTGCTTGCGGAACCGGTGTTATCGTTGCCGGTAGGCAATTTTAAAACTTGACCCGGCTGAATGACATCGCTGGTTAAACCGTTTAATGTCATAATTTCTTTGTAGCGGCTGCCGTTACCCAGTTGGCTTTGAGCAATATCCCACAATGTGTCTCCTGCTTTTACTGTATAGGTGTTATTGTCAGTGACAGGAGGCTGTGGCGGAGTAATTTCACCCGCATCACTACCCAGATAGTTTAAATCTACGTTTTGCTGGTATATTGCCATAAGAAGTAGCCTTTAAGTCTAAAGTGTATAGCAAACTAGGCTGCGTTATCAATTTGAGACATATCAATATAATTGATTTGCCCAGTTTGCTTTATAGCATAGGCTGATAGCCTGCTGCTTTACCATATCGCAAAAAGGCAAGAATCATGGCGGTTAATGCCTGTTTACCCATAGCTGCTTTTGACTTGCTTCTTCCACATCCATTGCCAAAGGGTAGGAAGGGAAGTGCCTTTGGCGTTATTGATAAAAATTCCGCTTCTTTTTTGCATCTTTCAATGTTTGTTGCATAACTGTAATGATACATTCCATATGGAATGCCATTGTTTTCACATCCTGTTACATTGACACGATATTGATTGTCTACAGTACCGAATCCGTAGCCGGCTCGTATCATTGCGCCTACAATGCCGTCTTGTTTTACCTGTGACCAATCAATTGTTTGTTGGAAGGTACTTACGTCGACAACTTGGTTTGCCATATTCATAATTCCTCATTTCGTATTTTGTGTGGTTTAGCTTGTACCAAAAAGAATCATAATGAATCATGCTGAAATACAGTGTTTTCATTATTACAAGCTTAAACCATACTATGTAATTACAGTAAAAATGTTTATATTCTTTATCAGCTCAACCTCTCAGTAAATATATTGAACTTGTATGAAAAAGATTCATTGACAAACATGCGGTTCCTTTGTATGATAGATATAATATTCTTTATATCAAATTTTTGTTTGTTTTTTATTGTATATCAAAGTAATATTCGAAAAAAGAGAATATCATTTGAATATGATTCCATAATATAATTATATACAAACACACACATATGAAATACTTATGCGTACGTGCGTAGGTATTTCATATGTTTATTTATGAAGTGCGAAATAGAAAGAGAGCTTAATATATGCCATCAAGTTTTACAGAATACCCTTTAAGTGAAGAAATTTTATCTGCGTTGGAGCAGTTGCAATATCGTACGCCAACGCCTGTGCAAGTAAAAGTGATTCCTGAGATTTTAGCAGGAAAAGATGTATTGGCAAAGTCCCAAACAGGAAGCGGCAAAACTGCTTCTTTGGAATACCTCTTTGTGAATTGGTAGAATGGGATGAAAACAGACCTCAAGCTTTGGTACTGGCACCAACGCGAGAATTAGCCATACAAGTAAAGAAGATATTTTTCATATTGGACGTTATAAGAGAATTAATGTTCCCGTATTATTTGGACGTTCTCCATTTACAAACAAGTACAGGCTTTAAAACAAAAACGCATATTGTAGTTGGAACTCGGGCCGTGTGCTGGACCATATGGAACGTAAAACATTGGATACATCTGCTATCCGTTATCTTGTTATTGATGAAGCGGACGAAATGTTAAATATGGGATTTTGGAGCAGGTGAAAGCAATTATTTCTCATTTGCCCGAACACCCTGTTACCTTATTGTTTCTGCTACCATGCCAGAAATTGAGCGTTTGGCTCAAGCCTACTTGCATCATCCTGTACGTGTTGAAATCAAGGCTGAAACCGTAACGGTAGATAGAATTAAACAGACCGGTTTCCGAGTAGAAGAAACAGAAAAAATGCAATTGCTGAAAGATGTTTTAGTATTGCAAAATCCGGATAGTTGTATTGTTTTTTGTAATACACAAGAGAAAGTGGATGCTGTATATCAAGAGTTAAGAAACAGCAATATTCCGTGCGGAAAGATTCATGGCGGTATGGAACAGGATGATAGAATTGTTGTTATGAACCAATTCCGCAGAGGAAATTTCGTTATTTAATTGCAACAGATGTAGCAGCCAGGGAATTGACATAGACCATGTTACCCATGTTATCAATTATGATTTGCCCAGAGCAAAAGAACATTATGTTCATCGCATTGGCCGTACAGGAAGAAACGGAAGAAAAGGAATTGCAGTAACTTTTTATACAAAGAAGAAGCGCCTGCTGCACAGGATTTACAATTATATACATGTTCCCCATTGGATTTTTTGTTATACCGCCAACAAAAAGAATTGGTAGAGCAATATCGTCCTGCATTTGAAGAAACATTAATGCAGAAACCGGACTTTAAACCTGAAAAAGGTGCTGCTTTCCAGTAATTCATTACCAAAATTCACATTAATGCCGGCAGAAAGACCAAAATACGTCCTGTAGATGTAGTAGGTACTATTTGTAGCATTAAAGGAGTTACTTCTGATGATATTGGTATTATAGATGTTCAAAGCATTTCTACCTTTGTAGATATTTTAAACAGCAAAGGTGATATTGTTTTTTAAAAGCGTTGCAGACAAGACCGATAAAGGCCGTCCAAGACGTGTTTCCAGAGTAAATGATTAAAAAGAAGCCTGATACCAATTGGTATCAGGCTTCTTTATAAATCTTTTTTATCCGATTCCAACATAGGAATATCGTCTGCTTCTGTTTCATTGGCTATTGCAGATGACTTTTGTGCTGCAAGTAAATCTCTGATTTCTGTCAGCAAAAACTTCTTCTTTGTTGGAGCAGGAGGCCTCGGGAGCTTCCTCTTTTTTCTTTCTGTGTAATTTTCCAATTAGTTTAATGACAACAAAAATAGAATGCAATAATCAGAAAATCAATACCGACTGCAAAAATACCCCATATTTTAAAACAATCGGTTCCATACCTTCTCCCGTTGGTAGTGTAAAAACTTAAATCTTGTAAGCTTACCCGCCCCGTAATCAAAGATAAAGGCAGGCATAATAATATCACTTACCAAAGAAGATACAATTTTGCCAAATGCGGTACCGATTACAACACCGACCCGCCATGTCACTACATTGCACGCATTGCAAATTCTTTAAAATCTTTAAAAATTGTTTCATTCTTTTTTTCCTTTCCGACTTTATGATACAAATTTTTCATATATCTTTGCACAATTGTAACATACGATAGTGGGAATGCAAAGAAATTTATTCTTATAAAAGGTTATATGTATAATCAATAAATTTTTTAAAGAAAAGAACTTGTTTTTGGAATCTTTTCTAAATAATTCTATCAATTTATTAATTTTTGTTTTCTTTTGAATACAATTATGATATATTATTATATAAATAGTGTGAACTGATGTAAAACTTCATATATTTATGAATATCATTATTAGGAGTAGATCGAAAATGGAGCGTACAAAGGCACGCACACAGCATCTTGACAATAAGATTTTGTTTAAAATTCAAAATTGCATGGGCCTAGATTAGACAAAGCAATGACCTTTTACTTTAATGGGGGAACGGTGCTTTAATTTGGTGTTTACAGGTATTTTTATTACGTTATTTACCCAATATAAATATCATGGTGTATTGCTGATTGTAACGATTATTATACAACTTTTCTAATATGTTTATTAAGTCCCGTTTTAATCGTTTAAGGCCATGTGACATATAAGGATGTTCCTATATTAATCAGGCGACCGATGGGCTCTTCATTGCCTTCAGGCCATACTGCATCGTCTTTGCCAGTGCCACAATCTTGTTGCACATGAACTATAAGATAGGTTTGATTGCTTTGGCTTTGGCGTTTATTATATCTTTTTCAGACTGTATTTATTTGTACATTTTCCATCGGACGTATTGTTTGGTCTCCTTTCAGGAATTGCTGTGGCGTTAATCAATATTCCAATTGCATTACGTTTGATTTAAAAAGAACCGACGCAGATTTATCCTTTGCGTCGGTTCTTTTAGTAGTCTTTATGAAAAGTCTCTCCGAACACGTACTGCAGCATAC
>VOFH01003111.1_pt1 | contig 19869 bp, 25 predicted proteins | sample 5384091 | NCBI WGS metagenome assembly VOFH01 (sample SAMN12384727, study PRJNA508395) | human gut metagenome | isolation source: healthy gut G | host: Homo sapiens
AGACGCCACCGGTAAAATTCCGATGACGCCTGTTTCATTATTCTTTATGCTATTTTGCTTACGCACAATTTCCTACAGTAAGCCTAACAGTGACGGCAGTCCCAGTGAAAGTACAGGAACATAGGTCACAAGCAGCAGACCGATGATGATCATTACAAAGTATGGCAGCAGGTGGCTGATGACACTTTCAATAGTAACGCCGCCTACCTTACAGCCTGTAAACAGGATGGTTCCTACAGGAGGTGTAATGGTACCTACGGACAGGTTGTAGCAAAGTACGATACCAAACTGAACTGCATTCATTCCAAGGCTTGTGCAGATCGGCAGGAAGATTGGAGTGAAGATCAGGATTGCTAGTGTCGGGTCCATGAAAGTACCTACAAACAGCAGGATGATATTAATTAACAGGAAGATGATGATCTTATTGCTTGTAATACCAAGAACAGCTGCAGCTACCATATCCGGAATTCCGGTAAATGCCATTGCCCAGGACATGATAGAAGAAAGTCCGATCATGAAAGTAATGGTACCTGTGATCTTTGCGGACTCCAGTACGATCCTTGGAATATCCTTAATTTTAATAGAACCATAAATTAAGGAAAGAACGGTTGCATAAACAACTGCTGCTGCGGAACCTTCGGTTGCGGTAAATACACCGCAAAGAATACCGCCGATTACAATAACGATCATTAAAAGGCTTGGGATCGCCTGCCAGAAAGTCTTTAATACAATGCTGGCTGTCAGCTTTGCTTCGCCTCTGTAGCCTAATTTCTTTGCTGTGATGGTTGCCAGGATGATAACGCCTAAGCCCCAGATGAGACCAGGAACATAACCAGCCATAAACAGTGCGGAAATAGATACACTTCCTGCAACCGTAGAATAAACGATCATAGTGTTGCTTGGGGGAATCAGCATACCAACAGGTGCTGATGCAACGTTTACTGCTGCGGAATAGTTCTTATCATAGCCTTCGGCCTCTTCCAGCGGTCCCATGGTGCTTCCGATGGCTGCAGCAGCTGCTGCACCGGAACCACTGATCGCACCGAAAAGCATGTTTGCGATTACATTGGACTGTGCTAATGCACCAGGCATACGGCCGCCGATGACCTTTGCACAGTTTACAAGTCTTAATGCGATACCACCGTTATTCATAATGTTTCCTGCAAGAATGAAAAACGGGATCGCGATCAGTGAGAATGAGTTGGAACCTGCGAAAATTCTCTGTGCGGATGTTGCAAACGCTACATTGGATGGCAGCATGCAGATCATGGAAACTGCGGAAGAAAGTCCGATTCCCACACCGATGGGCACACCTGCTGCCAGTAATAAAACCAGAAGAACGACCATTACCAGGGCAACCTGAACTGCGATAGACATAACTTACTCTCCTCCTTCTTTTCTTGTTCAGTTCTACAGTGAGATTATAGATGCTGTAGAAAATGATCAGTACGCCACATACAGGAATGATACTGTAAATGGTTCCTGTAGGGATCTTAAGGATAGAGTCATACTGCAGCATGTTCATGGTTGTGATAACGGAACCACCATAAACCAGGATCAGCGCAGAGAAGAGAATAATAACTACTTCGATCGCGGCATCTAACAGTCTCTTGGTGCTGCCATTCAGTTTATCCTTTAAATAAGTAATGCAGATATGATCACGCTGTCCAAACACATAGGTTGCGGACAGAAGGATCAGCCATACAAAGCAGTAACGGGTCAGAACTTCGCTGACACTGCTTGGGCTTTTAAACACGTAACGTACTACTACCTGGTATACGGTAAGAAGGACCATAACGATAAAATCAACGATACAGACGAAAGCTAAAAAGCGGTCTAATCCATGTTTTAATGTTTTCATTATTTATTGTCCTCCTCTCTTAAAGCTACTACTGCGTCATAGATCTGCTTTGTCATGTCAGACTGGTTTGCGATCTTATTTAACAGAGGCATGCAGCGCTCACGCAGTTCGTTGGTATCCGGATAGCAGAACTGGGTTCCGGCTTCTTCGGCATCTTTTTTTGCTACTTCAATATCCTGTTTAAATGTTTCAAATTCTTCTTCAGTGGATTCCTTGATCAGTCTGTCGAAGATCTCTCTGTCTTCGTCACTTAAGGAATTTAAGAACGCAGTACTTGCAAGCACTACGTCAGGATGTACAATGTGACGGGTGTAAGCATAGTAAGGAGCTACCTCATAATGCTTGAAGTCACGGTAAACCAGCTCACTGTTCTCAGCTGCATCAATAACGCCCTGCTGCAGTGCTGTATAAACCTCAGACTGTGCCATAACGCTTCCATTACCACCCATCAGCTTTGCCATTTCTACATAGGTCGGGATGTCATTTACACGAATGATCATACCTTTAAGATCGTCTGCAGAATTGATCGGTTTCTTTGCATATACATTTCTCTCGCCTGCTGTATAAACAGTCAGTACACGGAATTTGTATTTTTTCAGTAGATGCAAACAGATCATCAAATACCCCGTTTAATGTTGCTTTTTCAAGATGATCGATATTATCATACAGATAAGGTGCACCTACGATCGCAAAGTCAGCGTCATATCCTTCCGGAACGGAACATGGCACAATTGCCATCTGCAGCGCTCCTGTACGGATAAATTCAGCCATTGCTCCCTGCTCTCCTAATACCCCATTAGGATAAATAGTTACATGATAACGTCCCTTTGTTTCCTTCTCAAATTTTTCCCCAAATGCTTTCATGGCACGATACTGCGGATGGTTCTCGTTCTGGTTGAAAGCTACGCGAATCTCTGTCACCTTCTGTTCGGAAGTACGTCCACAGGCTGTAAGCATACCCATAAGGCAAATAACCCCCACAGCCATTGCCAATTTTTTAAACATACCGGTAAATCCTCCTACTGGTTTTACAAATTGATTTTCAAATATTTTCTTGCTGTTAACTTGCGTTAACGCATTTTTTAACACTTTTTTACGGATTTTTCCAATATTATAGCAGTTCAGCATATTGGCCCGAAAATCGTCTTTCAGGCCAGTATTACATGCTGAGCTGCTAAGTTTACTGATCTATAAAATTTTTATATACACAATTATCCTGTACGCAGCGACACTGCCCCCGTAATATAATTACAGCAGTGCTACGCTTACCTTAACTACAACCTTGCGCAGGTTCATAGCTTCGCCGGAGATAACCTGTGGACGATGGATATCGGATGGGAAGAATACACAGAAACATCCCGGACGGGACTCAATGTATCCGTGATCTTCTATAGACTCATAGAAGATCAGGTCTCTTTCCTTAATGTGCTCTGCTACTTTGTAGTTTCCGGTGTTCTTGGTAAATCCAAGACGCTCTCTTCCGGATACTAAGAACTGTACATCCAGATATTTCTCATGAGACTCCGGACGTCTGTCAGCAACATCTTCTGTCATGGCATCAAATACCTGAGCATAGATGTCTTTTCCCTGGATCTCATATACACCAGGTTCCATAGATGCGAAATCGTGGCTCTTTAAGTACTCTAATGCAGTCTGGATCGCTGCAGGGTACTTTTCAAAAGAATCACCATTCTTGATAGATGAAAAGATCATTTTTTCTCTCCCTTTATTTTATTTAAAGCCTTTATAAATAAAAGCTTTTATTTGTTTCTGCCTTCCATTGCATGTACAAGACGTACAATGCACTCATGGCCCGGAACTTCCACACCATACTTGTGTGCTGCACGTACTACAGCGCCGCTGATGGTATCAACTTCTGTTCTTCTGCCATCACGCAGGTCTGCACGGATAGAAGTACAGCCGTTTGGATTGTTGATGGAAGTATTTTTAACTTTTCACGAACTTTTTCTTCATCGAAATTCAGTCCGGCTGCTGCTGCTGTCTTTACTGTCTCATGGATCAGCTGGCAGCACAGATCCCACGCATACTCGTTAGCTGCAATGTAGCCCATGTCTACCTGGAGAACACCTGTAAAGGGCACTTAAGGAAACATTGGTAAACAGCTTGTCCCAGATCAGAGTCTGGATGTTTTCATGGATCTTTACATTAAAACCACACTGGTCAAATGCTTCTTTTAACTGAGGAAGGAAACCTTCCTTGTCTTCTACCAGCATACCAACATTGGTAACACCGGTTCCGCCGCGGCGAACATGTCCCATTCCAAGAACAGCACCATTATCTTCGGTTGTACCGATAACGATATGGTCTTCATCAACGAATTCCTTTAACAGATCTTCGTGTCCCGCACCGTTCTGTAAAGTCATCAGGCGGGTGTTTGGTCGGATCAGACCACGGTTACCCTCTAATGCTGCCCTGGAGAACAGAGCCTTTACAAAGAGGATCACTAAATCTGCCGGTTCCTGTCCTTTCGTGTTGCTGACTGCACCTGGATGATAAGTATGAGTGGTTCCGTCTTCATCGATCAGAAGACCGTTGTTTGCAACCTGCTCTACTACTTTTTCATTGGTATCTACTAAAAGAACATCATTATGCTGGGAAAGATGTCCACCATAGATAGAACCCATTGCTCCTGCACCGATCACTGCAATACGCATTTTACTTTCTCCTTTTTCCCATTCTTACGTTTAACGTTTACACTGTGCCTTAAAGCAGATTGCGCCCTGCATAAACTCTTCTTATGCGTGGGCGCAGTCTTTAAAAGTCCGGGGTTTATTCGGAGAACTCAGCAAGTCCTTCAATTGCATATGCACGAACAGGGCTGGAATCCAGTCCAAGGATTGGAAGTGGGGAATAGCTCATGAAGAATACATCCTTCTTAAGCTGCTCTAAGTTTCTTAAAACTTCCAGGAATACAATGTTCTCTGCCATTAAGATGTCATGGAAAGGCTTAACATCTTCGTTGCAGTTTTCGATGGAAACACCATCACCAAAGCCAACAGCTTTTACCTTGTGAGCCTTGAACCACTCAGCGCTCTCAGCACCAACTAACAGACGCTGATCCTTGTCAGTGTTGGTATCAGGTGTATATGGATACAGCTTATAGGAAGAATCAATGATAACGATATCTCCTTCTTTAACCTTTCCCGCTTCACGGTCTAAATCAGCAGCAGTGATATGTCCACGCTTAGCAACAGTCTCCTTGAAGTCTACGTATACTGCACGGCCTAAGAAAGTGGTTAATGGCAGCTCTGCTACAGATGGCCAGTTATCATCATGATGGTAAGGACACTCACAATGAGTTCCCAGATGGCTCATCAGATCCATATTGGTGTGGAAATCCGGAATAGCACCACCGGTATTAAAGCGGAACAGATGGCATCTTCTGCTCTCTGTCTTTGGATCCAGGATCTTGGAAAGATCTACAATTCTTACGTTACCCATTTCGTAAACACACATTTCAGGTTCCTCCTTAAAATTGGTTTTTATTTTCTTTGCTGGCTTTTTTTTCTTGCCTATCTGTATACCAGTATACCGGTATGTCGGTATACTGTCAAGATTTTCAACGAAATAAAAAGTCAACAAATTTTTAACGATGTTTTTGTGCATTTCTGATAATGCACTTTCTTATACCCTTGTCATATATATACAAAATAGATACTTTCAGTTTACAATAAGTTACTTTTCTATACAAGACTTGATTTGAAAATATCCCCTATCCGGCAAAAAAAATGGGGAAAATAATAGGAAAATCAATGGTTTTTCTTGACAGACATAACACTTTAGCCTTTAAGATTTAAGATTGTATACAGAATTTGATTTAAATATAAAGGATATGGATACAAGAAATGAAAGAAAAAAGCTTCCTGCAGCTGCAGGCTTACGATTCCATAAAAAATGGTATTTTAAACTGCGAACTAGAGCCGGGACAGCTCTACTCCGAAACAAAACTGTCCGCAAAAAGGAATTTCCCGAACCCCTATGCGTGAAGCCCTCCAGTGTTTAAGCCAGGACGGCTATATCACCATTATACCAAGCAAAGGCTTTATGATCCGTCAGTTAAACGAAAAAGATATGAAAGACAGTATCCAGATCCGCTGTGCCATCGAAGGCTTCTGTACTACTGTGATCGCCTCACAGGCAGATACAAAAGAAGGAAAAGAGTTGCTGCGCAGTTTAAAAATGATCCTGGATAACATGGAAGAAGCATTAAATTCTGACGCTTTGGAAGATTTCATTTATTATGACCATCAGTTCCATCTGCTTATCGTCAAATATCTCCATAATGATGAATTCAACCAGATCTTCCAGCGCCTGCTGTACCTGATCCACTTAACCTCTCAGGATGCCCTTTCCGCAGAAGGCCGGATCCAGGGAACCATAGATGAGCATCTGGCTTATTACAATGCAGTAAAAGAAGGAAATGGACAAAAAGCTTACAATATCATGATTGAACATCTGATGATGCCTCTTAAGGTGCATGAGAAAGTACGGGAAAAGAAAAGTGAAAAGAAATAATATACACCAAAAGCCGCCTGGATCTGGCGGTTTTTTTGCGTTCACGATTGTTATTGCCAATCTCATGATCCATATTTTGCATTTTCTGCTTTTTCAATTTTCCAGCTGGCGTACCAGGTTCACCATCTCAATAGCTCCAAGGGCACAGTCATAGCCCTTGTTTCCTGCTTTTGTTCCTGCACGCTCAATAGCCTGTTCAATGTTATCAGTAGTCAGCACTCCAAACATAACCGGAATGTCGCTTGTTAAAGACACACTGGCAATGCCTTTGAAACCTCACTGCACACGTAATCATAATGGCTGGTTGCTCCTCTTATAACAGCTCCAACGCAGATCACTGCATCATATTTTCCGCTTTTGCCATTTTAGATGCGATCAGCGGGATCTCAAATGCACCTGGAACCCATGCAAGGTCAATATCCTCATCTTTTTTACATCATGGCGCAGCAGGCCGTCTCTGGCACCTGCCACTAATTTAGATACGATAAATTCATTAAATCTGGCTGCTACGATTCCTACTTTGATCTCTTTGCTACTACTTTTCCTTCTAATGTACGCATATTTTTTATTTCCCTATTTTATGTATATATTTATATGTCAAAATGTTATTTAAACTGCACTTTATTATCTACTGCAACATATGTCCCATACGGATCTTCTTGGTCTGCAGATAAAAATGGTCATATTCTGTTTCCTGCATCTGGATAGGCACACGCTCTGTGATCTTAAGTCCAAAAGGCAGATAACTGATACACTTTATCCGGGTTATTGGTCAGCAAACGCATGCTTCTTACTCCCAGGTCTCTTAATATCTGGGCGCCGATATAATATTCTCTTTCATCTCCCTTTAAAACCAAGAGCAAGATTGGCTTCTAAGGTATCCATTCCCTGTTCCTGCAGTTCATAGGCTCTTAATTTATTGATCAGGCCGATTCCTCTGCCTTCCTGGCGCATATACAACAGGATGCCTCTGCCCTCTTTTTCAATCTGTGTCATAGCTGCAGCAAACTGCTGACCGCAATCGCAGCGCAGGGAACCGAACACATCTCCAGTAAGGCATTCTGAATGGACTCTGCAAAGCACATCTTTCCCGTTTCCTATATCACCTTTTACCAATGCCACATGATGTTCTCCGTTCAGTCGGTTTATATATCCATAAGCTTTAAACACGCCATATTTTGTAGGCATTTTCGTTATAGTCACCCGCTCCACCAGCTGTTCGTGGACTTTTCTGTACTCCTGAAGATCTTTGATGGTGATAAATTTAATATTCCATTCTTTCGCCAGTTCCTTTAACTGCGGGGTGCGCATCATGGTTCCGTCTTCTTTCATGATCTCGCAGCAGAGGCCACATTCCTTTAAACCAGCCAGGCGGCACAGATCAACCGTTGCTTCTGTATGTCCATTACGCTCTAAAACACCATTTTTCTTTGCAAGAAGAGGGAACATATGGCCCGGACGTCTAAAATCTTCCGGTTTTGCATCTTCTGCTACGCAGCGCATGGCAGTGAATAGAACGCTCTGCTGCAGAGATACCGGTTGTAGTATCAACACAGTCAATGGATACGGTAAACGCAGTTTCATGGTTATCTGTATTCTTTGTGACCATCTGAGAGCTGCAATTTTTCCACAAAAGCTTCTGACATAGGCATACAGATCAGTCCCTTTCCGTGTACTGCCATAAAATTAATGTTTTCTGTGGTTGCAAATTCTGCGGCACAGATAACGTCGCCTTCGTTTTCTCTGTCCGGATCATCTGTAACAAGGATCAGTTTTCCCTGTCTTAAATCTTCCAGTGCTTCCTCTACTGTATTAAATCCATTTTCATTAAATCCATTTTCTGTATTCTTTGTCTGATCCATGATATTTCTCCTCTCTTTTTTCTCTACGTACTTCAGGGGATTTTTTAATTCATATCCATTAATACCCGTATTGCATCAGTTTCTCTCTCGTTATTCCGTGAGTTTTTTTCTCATTTTTATCCACTATTGCTCCGTGAGTATTTTCTCACATATGAACTTTTCCACATATTTTCCTACAATATCATTTTCCAGATTGACCAGATCTCCTCGTCTCCGCTCTCCTAATGTAGTAGCACTCCTTGTATGGGGAATCGTAGAAACAGAAAAAGTTGTCTGTGTTACTTTCGCTACTGTAAGGCTGATTCCGTCAATGGCAATCGAACCTTTTTCTACAATATATCGAAGGATCTGTGGCGGTGCTTCTATGGTATACCAGATTGCCAGACTGTCTTCTTTTATCTCTGCGATTTTTCCGGTACCGTCAATGTGACCGGATACCATGTGACCTCCAAACCTGCCGTCCGCTGCCATGGCCCGCTCCAGATTCACGCTGCTTCCCGGCTTTAACATTTTAAAGAGAAGTGCGGTTTAATGTTTCATGCATTACATCTGCCTGGAATTCATTCTTAGAAAATGCTGTAACCGTAAGACAGATCCCGTTTACTGCAATGCTGTCTCCTTTATGGATATCATTCATGATCTTCTGCGCCTTTATGGTAAGGACTGCCTGGCTGTCAGTTTTCATGATCTTACTGATGATACCTTTTTCTTCAATGATCCCTGTAAACATTTCTCTCTATCTCTCCTTCCACAAGCAGGTCTTCTCCCAGAACACTTATCTTTTTATGTCTGAGGAAAAAAGCCTGATCCGGTTCTTCCACTCCTCTTCCTTCTACGGGAGTCTTGGCCGTTGTTCCCCCAAAAAGCTTTGGCGCTATATATGCCTGTACTTTCTGAACGATCCCCGCTTCTAATGCCGCCCAGTTAAGAGTACCGCCGCCCTCTAACAGAACGCTGTCTATCTTCTCTTTCCCCAACAGCTCCATAAGATGCTGCAGATCAATATGGCCCATTTTTTCTTCTCTGTTAAAAGTATTTTGCAGCCCGCCTCTTTATACGGCCTTTGCAGTTCTTCATCTGATACACAGCAGGCAATGATAGTAGGAATATCCTTTGCGGTTTTTACGATCTTCGAGGTCACAGGCGTCTTTAAATGAGTATCGCAGATAATACGGATGGGATCTCTGCCTCCTTCTATGCGGCAGTTAAGCATAGGATCATCTGCCAGTACCGTACCGATCCCCACCATGATCCCAGTATTTTTCTTTCGCTGTTCATGTACATGATGTCTGGCTTCTTCCCCGGTCACCCACCTGGAAGCGCCGGTATAAGCAGCAATCTTTCCATCCATTGTCATAGCGTACTTCATGGTCACATAAGGGCGGCCAGTCTGGATGTAATGGAAAAATACCGGATTTAATCCGTCGCATTCTTCCTTCAACACATGTTCTGTTACCTGTATTCCATGATCCTTTAAAATCCGGATTCTCTTTTCCACCCACCAATGGATTGGGATCCCCGGAACCGGTCACTACCCGGCTGATACCTGCTTCTATGATGGCATCTGTGCATGGTGGCTGCTTTCCGTGATGACAGCAGGGCTCTAACGTTACATAAATGGTTGCCCCTTCTGGTGACTGGGTACAGGAAGCTAATGCATTCCGCTCTGCGTGGGATTCTCCATATTTTTCATGGTATCCCTGACCAATAATACAGCCATCTTTTTACGATCACTGCCCCAACTACCGGATTTGGCGCTGTATAGCCGTACCCCTTCTTCGCCAGCTCAATGGCTACGGACATATATTTTTCGTCTTCACTGTAATTCTCTGTTTTTTCAAACTTTCGCCTCCTCGTTTTCTTTCAGGAACGCCTAATCCGTTGACACATCTCTAATGCATCCCGCAATATGCATGGCATCAAAAAAAACGCCCTGGATCCTATCGTATTCTCCAGAGCGTTTTTGTAAAAATTGGAAATTCATGATAATTTTTAAATAACTCAAACACTTTAAAAACTAAAAAGCTCTGAAACAATCACTGTTTCCAGAGCTGATATCCAACAAATATCTGATGCTATATCTTACTATATCATCTATCCTGTTCTCTATCTTCTTTCATCCAGACTGTACTGTCGGCCTCGGAATTTCACCGAATCATGCGGCCTTGCGGCTCGTGGGCTATATTGTGACTGGGTCATATTCTTCATTGGTTCCGCTGTTTGGGTATACCGCAATAGGCAGATCTGTAGCGGTCCGAAATTCCCGGATCAGACTGACTATATATGCCGGTTTGGTGCAATTAACTCCTATCATTTTCAGATGAGGATACTTATGGGGATCCCAGGAAAATGCTCTTGCACACTCTGCAATCTTTGTGCCCTCATTAATGTGTTTATCATCCCCACAGGAGAAACTGATCCAGTAATCTGCCCCCATTTCTTCCGCGATTTTAGCCTCTACAAGTGCCTCTCTCAAAGAAGGCTGTGTTTCAAGCAGAAGCAGATCTGCCCCTGCTTCCCACAAAAGCTCCATTCTGTGCTTATGAAATTCATAAAGAGTCTCTTCGGACACTTCATAATGCCCCCGATATTCTGAGCCATCTGCCAGATATGCCCCATATGGGCCTACACTTGCCAGGCACAGCGGCCAGGTATGTCCTGCTTTTTCTCCTTCTTCCTGCCACCACTCTTCTCTCGCTTCCAAAAGATCTCAACACTTTTGGCGATCAGTTCTTCTGCCTGTTCTTTTGTATATCCAATGTCCATTAGTCCCGGAACTGTTGCCTGATAGCTACAGGTTATCCCGCAGTCCGCCCCTGCCTTAAAATAATTTTATGGACCTGTTTCACCATTTCCGGCTGATCAGCTAAAACTTTTGCAGTCCACAGTTTTGTATTTAAGTCTATCCCCATATTTTCAAGAGGTGTAGACATGGCTCCATCCAATACAAGCAACGGTGATACTGCCAGTGTTTCCTCTAAAGTTGTGCGTTTAAAAGTCATGAGCAAAATCTCCCTTCTCCGTTGTATCTCTTCCGATCAATTACACACATTATACACTATTTTTGTTACCACTACATCATCTTATAACGATTTTAATCCAAAAAAGTAACCTCTCCATGTACAGTAATATTTTCTTCCATTGATTACCCTGCTTTTTTTATGGTACCATCAGAACTGTTAAAATTAAAAAATGAAGAAAGCGTATTTTTTTATGAAAGACTTAACAAAGGGTTCTCCTCAAAAGTAATGATCTCCTTTGCCATTCCTGTGGCTCTTGGAAATATTTTCCAGTTGTGTTACAGTCTGGCTGACACCCGCGTGGTAGGCAGTACCTTAGGGGGAAGCGGCTCTGGCGGCTGTAGGAGCTACTACTTCTATCAGCACTTTATTTATCGGATTTCTGTCCGGACTTACCAATGGTTTTGCCCTTCTCATTGCCCGCCAGTTTGGTGCCGGGGATAAAAAAGGCGTAACCCGATATGGCGCCGGATGTCTGCTGTTAGGATGCATCACATCTGTGCTTCTTACCTTCATCTGCTTAAGCAGTCTTCCCCTTTATTTTACGACTGCTTAATGTACCTGGAAGCATTAATGGGACCAGTCCACCGCCTACATACGTGCTGTTCTTTTAGGACTTTTAGCCACTATGCTTTATAATGGCTGCGCATCTATCCTGCGGGCTGTGGGCGATACCACTGCGCCCCTTTTATTCCTTCTGTTTGCAGCAGCACTAAATGTAGCCCTGGACCTGCTTTTCATTTTAAAGTTTGGTTTTGGTGTTGCAGGCGCTGCCTGGGCCACCTGTATTGTCCCAGTCACTTTCCGCCATCATAAGTCTGGTCTACATGTTTAAGAGATATCCTGTTTTCCGATTTAAACCAGATGATTTTAAACTTAAACTGCGGGAAATAAAGCTTTATATACCTCCGGACTTTCCATGGCAGCCATGATGTCTCTGGTGTATTTTCGGAACCTTATCCCTTCAATGTGCCATCAATACCTTTGGTCAGGATATTATCGTTGCACACACAGCCGCCCGCAAGATCACGGAATTTTTCATGCTTCCTATTCTCTGTTATGGGCGTTACCATGGCAACCTACTGCGGCCAGAACATGGGAGCAGGTAAGAAAGACCGCATCCGCACAGGTATCCGCCAGGCACTGATCCTTACCTGGATCTGGTCACTTGGAATGATCCTTTTAAGCTACACAGCTTGCCCCATGGCTTATATGGCTGGTAACAGGATCTGAAAAAATCCGGCTGTCCTGTCTAATGCAACCTGGTATTTAAAACGGACACTCTCTTTTATTTTGCTCCTGCTGCCATTTCCATTTTAAGAAACGGGCTTCAGGGAATGGGCGACCACATTACTCCTGTATTTTCCAGTATGATCGAACTGATTGGAAAAGTGATCTGTGCTTTCCTCCTTGCCCGCATCTTCCAGTACTGGGGGAATTATTATGGCAGAAGCCTATTCGTGTGGATCTTAATGGTCATCCCACTTATTATAAAAAGCCAGAAACTGCTGTGACATCTGATCACAACAGCCTTCCGGCTTTTTGTATTTTTCTGTTATGTACTATTTTATTTAATGATCTCTTCTGCTCTTTCCAGTGCAGCAGTGATATTCGGGCAGAAATTCTCTTCACCTGCAAGAGCAACAAATCCAGCCTTTTTTCATTACCTTCATAGGCTGCTCATTTACATGGGAGAATACAATGGTCACGCCCTTGCTTTCGCAGGTCTTTGTAAGTGCTGTCAGGGCATTCATTGCTGTGCTGTCCAGTGCCGGAACGGCCCTCATACGCAGTACCAGGCATTTTGCGCTCTCTTCCACTACAATGTGCTCAATGGCATCAGAAGCGCCAAAGAACAGAGGACCGCTTACTTCATAAACACGGATCTCTGCCGGAAGCTTGCGCAGATTTTCATTAACTGCTACTGTATCATCATCGGTATATACCCAGCTTTCTGCCTTGGTTTCTTCGCTCATTCTCTTAATGAACAGCAGACATGCAAGGATCATGCCTATTTCTATCGCAACGACCAGGTCAAATACTACAGTCAGTACAAAAGTTACTACCAGAACCAGGATATCGCTCTTTGGAGCTGTTTTTACTAACTGTAAGAAGGTACGCCACTGGCACATATTATAAGCTACGATAAACAGGATCGCTGCAATGGTAGGCATTGGGATCATACCTGCATATGGCATCAGCACTACCAGTACGATTACCAGCGTAATGGAATGGACCATACCTGCAACTGGTGTCCGGCCGCCATTTTTAATGTTAGCCGCTGTACGTGCAATAGCGCCTGTAGCCGGGATGCCGCCAAATAACGCAGATGCAATATTTCCCGCTCCCTGTGCCACTAATTCCATATCAGAGCGGTGTTTTCCATTGATCATGCCGTCTGCAACCACACAGGAAAGCAGGGACTCAATAGCTGCCAGGATAGCAATGGTAAACGCATTTGGAATAGCCGCCTGCACGATCTCAAAGTTCACTGCCGGCAGGTGGAAAGATGGCAGTGCATTGCTGATAGTGTACAGATTTCCAATGGTAGAAACCTTTAAAGGCAGGAATTTCACCATAAAAATACCAACGATAACTGCGATCAGGGAACCTGGTATCTTCTTAAAGATATAAGGGGAAATGATCAGGATTGCCAGGCTTACAGCTCCCACGATGAGAGCTGCCGGATTAACAGTTCCAACATTTTCCAGAAATGCTGCCAGCTTTTCCATGGTCTCGATCGGACGGACACCTTCCGGATAGGTCACACCAAAAAGTCCTTTAACTGCCCGATCACAATGGTAACAGCAATACCGGAGGTAAAACCGGTTGTAATGGTGTACGGGATAAACTTGATCAGGCTTCCGAAACGGCAGATTCCCATCAAGAATCAGGAATACACCTGCAAGAACCGTTGCGATCACAAGACCGTCCATTCCATCTCTTGCTACGATACCTGCTACAATGGTTGCAAATGCTGCTGTCGGTCCGGCAATCTGTACACAGCTTCCGCCTAATGCGGAGATAACGAATCCAGCTACGATAGCTGTAAAAATACCTGCCTCAGGACCTACGCCAGATGCCAGTGCCAGAGCGATAGACAGTGGAAGCGCGATGATCGCTACGATAATACCTGCTGTTACATCTTTCACAAACTGGGATTTGTCATAGGACTTTAAGGCTGTTAATAACATGGGTTTTAAGTTGCTCATTTTACCTTCTTCCTTTCATTTTCCTTTGTTTTGCTTTTTTATTATTTTACTCACGATCCCCGCGCTTTCGCGCTCTGCCTGCTGACGCAGGCGGCTCGTTTTTGACCCAAGAAAAACAAATGTCTGCTGCGCAGCCGCTTGTTTTTCTTCATTATATCATAAAGAAAATGTTAAGAAACCATTATTTTCCATGTTTTTATTAAAATACATTTTCCCCTGCTTCACGCTTCATCTGCAAAAGCCAGCTCTTCCAAGTCATCAAAATGCTTATCACATACTCATCACATACTCATCCGGAAGATAATTAAAAAACTCCCTTGCTTTCATCTCCATTTTGTTCTATACTACTCAGGTCTGTAACTTCCAGATACGATTGACAGTTCGAGACCATCCTGTCACAAAATAAAACTAGGGACAACAAATATTAACTATGATCAATTGTTGTTGTGATTATATTTTGGAGGTGAACAAACATGGAAAATCAAACTTTTACTCACGTCCGGAAACTTACAACTTCCGGCATTGTGATCGCGCTTTATGTTATTATTTTATTTATGACACAAAGTTTTTCTTTCGGGGCTTATCAGATCCGTATTGTAACTTCTTTATATGCCCTTTCTTATCTTTTTCCGTTCCTGGTTATCCCGCTTGGTCTCGCTAATTTCATCGCAAATATGCTTGGAGGTTTCGGCATCATTGACATGGTCGGAGGTTTTATCGTCGGCATTGTAACATCTGGTATTGTCATGCTGATCAAAAAATTCCACCTGCCGCGTTTTATGATCTTTTTCCCGATCACGCTTGTACCGGGCCTTGGTGTCGCACTATGGCTGTCACCTATGGTCCACATGCCTTATGGGGCACTGGCACTTAGCCTGTGTATCGGACAAACAGTACCTGCTGTATGCGGCGTAGCACTGTCCAAGGCACTTGAACAGGTATTTTACCCAAAACATTCTATAAGCAACGCATAGGGGGATATGAAAATGACTGGAAGAAACGAAAAAAGAACTGGAAGGCGTCAGCCTTTTGGGAAACCAAACCAATGTATACAGGGCAGACTATGCTCCGGAAGTCCTGGAAACTTTTCCCAATAAACACCCAGAAAATGATTATTTTGTAAAGTTTAACTGTCCTGAATTTACCAGCCTTTGTCCAAAAACCGGACAGCCTGATTTTGCCACGATCTATATTTCATACGTTCCGGTGAACGCATGGTGGAGAGTAAATCCTTGAAATTGTATCTGTTCAGTTTCCGCAATCATGGTGACTTTCATGAAGATTGTGTCAATATTATTATGAAAGACCTGATCCGCCTGATGGACCCAAAATATATTGAAGTCTGGGGGAAATTCACCCCTCGCGGTGGTATATCCATTGATCCCTACTGTAACTATGGAAAAAAAGATACCTTATGGGAAAAAGTAGCTTTTGACCGGCTGACACACCACGATATGTATCCGGAAAAGATCGATAACCGTTAGCCCTCTCTCCCACTCCGCAAAGGAAGGCTTTCCGATACACATAAACTGCCATACCCCACCCGCTCATTTGGCCAGATATCATATCCCGGTAAATGTCTGGCACCGCGGATGAGGCAGGCTTTACTTTTTCACCGTATAGAAACGGATCGTTTCCGTTGATGATCCCCATTGCATCAAAAGGGCTGCCGCTCCGGTAACAAAGGGCGCTGCGAAAGATGTTCCTGTGACAGCTTCGTAGCCGCCCCTGTTTCCGGCTGTGATGATATTCACCCCCGGAGCCACCACATCTGGTTTTATCTGATTGGTCTGCCGGGTAAAACCACGGCCTGAGAAGTCAGCATAAGCTCTTGTGTGAAAGTCATAGGCGCCTGCAGAAATAATTTTTCTGGCTGTAGAGGGAATAGTCAGTGTAGTTTCCGGGGTACTTTTTAAAAAGCGGGTATCATTATTTAATGCAGCTTTGGAAGGAAGCCACAAATCAAACTGACCGGTAATGATCCTTTCCGGTGTCAGGATAAACTGCCAGATGCCGCTGTCTATATAATCTCCTGTTGGTATAAAATCAAAATATACCTCCTGCGCCATGCTGTAAGGAGAAGGTTTTCCATAATAACTCAGGATCTCTGTATTTTCACTTCTAAAACGCTGTTTCTCCAGATTTTCCTGTAAAGTTCCCATAATAGCACCTGAAGGCGATCTTAGGGAAATAGAAAATATATCTGCATAGGATTTCCACAACTGCACCCCAAAACTATTTTCAAAAGCAGATACAGACAGTTCTATGACCTGCTCTCTTCCCATTTCCAGCAGACCGCCTGTATGACCTGCTCCGGCTCCCTCATTTCCGGTTCCCGCTATGATCACATTTCTGCCATATCCTGTCATATCATCTAAAAAGGTTTCTAAAAGACTGGTTCCGTCGTGAGAACCGTAGGTATTTCCAAAGCTTAAATTCACTGCCACCGGCCGTCCCAGCTGTCTGGCTGTGCGAAGGACGAAATCTACTGCTTCCATCAACTGGGTAGTTCTGGGGAAATTATCTGCAAGGGGGATACCCAGTTTTACCACCATTAGCTCACTTTCATAGGCTACACCACGGTATAACCCACTGCTTCCTCTGCCATTTCCTGCTGCAATAGCAGATACTGCCGTTCCATGGCCACTTGTATCCGCAGAAGGAACAATCTGCAGTGCCGCAGCCCTGTTTCGCCCCCCAGAACCTTCCCTGTATGCCGACAGAGCCTCATTTATCTCCTCTTTCGTGTATACAATATCCCGGCCCTGATCCCATAGATACAGGATGCGGCTGGTGCCGTCTGGATTTTGAAAATCCGGATGAAGGTAATCAATACCGGAATCGATAATAGCAATGAGAACGCCTTTTCCAGTCAGATCCGTTGGCAGCTTAGTCTCTGCTGATACTCTTTCCGTCACAGTGCCCCCGTCCATACCAAATATATTTTCTAAAGGGTTTGAATTTGCAGTTTCTCCACCAATCCCCTGCTGCACGTCCATTAAACAAGAGGCTGCTCTTGCCTGATTTACAGCAAAGAACAGCCTCTTAGGTTTTTCTATATATTCAATTTCCGGTAAGTTTGTAACAAAGTCCACCAGATATTCCGGCACCTTCAGTATACCATAACCATTTAACAATTCCCGTACCCGGATGCCCCGTTCCCGTAATCCACTAAGATCACCAAAATACTTAACGATCAGCTCCCATGTCCGTTCTTCCCGGTCAAAGCCGGTTTCCAGACTTTCAGAACGCATCCTCTCTTCTTCTGATACACTTAAAGACAGGTTTAAAAGATTTTCCCTCTTCTGGTCTGTATTGGCTGTATTGGCTGCAATTGCCATATCTGTTATATTTTCCTGCTTTCTTACGCCCTTTCCCAAATACTTATGCATCAAAACATAGCTAATATGACATTTTCGGATCTGTCTTACTTCAAAAATCCATTAATGATTTGATTTTCTGCCTCTTCCTCAGTCAGTCCCAATGTCATCAGTTTGATCAGCTGCTCACCGGCAATCTTTCCGATAGCTGCCTCATGGATCAAAGCTGCATCTACGTCATTTGCTTCCAGTCCGGAACTGCCAGGATCTTTGCATCGTCCATGATAATGGCGTCACATTCTGTATGACCGCTGCACTTTGCATTTCCTGCAATGCTGGCACGGAAGGTCTGTTTGGAGGTTCCCTTAGCAACGGAACGGGATACTACATCGGCACTGGAGCCTTCACCATTTAACTCTACCTCATAGATACTTTCAGCTACCTGGGCCCCATGAGTGAGAAGACTCTCTCTTACTACCAGTCTGGCACCTGCTGCCAGTTTCGCTGTATTGGTCCGGATGGTAGAGTCAACACCCTTGATCTGGACCATCTCCATTTCCATCTGGCTGTTTTTTCTTCCATATATACTTCTGTTCCCGGGTTCAGAACACGTTTTCCTGTACCGTCACCTTCACCGTAATGCTTTTCTACGTATTTAACTTTCGCATTCTTTCCAATGAAAAATCTGTGGATGCCGTCATGCTCAGAGTCCTGATCGCCACAGTTGTGGATACCACAGCCTGCTACGATCACTACATCAGAGTCTTCACCAATGTAGAAATCATTGTAAACCATTTCCTTTAAACCGCTGGCACTTACCACTACCGGAATATGGACACTTTCATGCTTTGTTCCCGGCTTGATCTTAATATCAATTCCCGGTTTATCTGTTTTAGTTGTAATATCAATGTTGGCTGTGGTACTTCTTCCAGCCATTTTCCCGTTAGCACGGATATTGTAAGCACCTTCCGGTACTCCGTGAAGGTCAGCTACTTCTGCAAGAAGTCTCTCCTGGATCTGATCCATCATTACCGATCCTCCTTTCCGTCATTTCCCGTAAAACCGGAACAAACGCCTACTGCTGCTGCGGTTCCCATAATTTCAGGCATAATCTCTTCTCTGGTTCCCTGTTTTACGATCTTGCCATCTGCGATCACAACGATCTCATCTGCAATATTTAAAATACGCTCCTGATGGGAAATAATGAGAATGGAGCCATTATTATTCTTTCTCATACGCTCAAATACCTGAATCAGGTTCTGGAAGCTCCAAAGATCAATCCCCGCTTCCGGTTCATCAAAAACAGAAATCTTTGCATTTCTTGCAATAACAGTAGCGATCTCAATTCTCTTTAATTCACCGCCTGAAAGACTTGCGTTGATCTCACGGTTGATATAATCTTTTGCGCAAAGTCCTACCTCAGACAAATACTGGCATGCCTGCGCTGCTGATAGCTTCTTTCCTGATGCCAGACGCAGAAGGTCTAACACCTGAACACCTTTAAAACGGACTGGCTGCTGGAAGGCAAAACTGATGCCCATTCTTGCTCTTTCCGTAATGTTCTTCTCTGTAATATCTTCTCCGTCAAAGAAAATCTGACCGCCGGTCGGACATTCGATCCCCCATGATCAGCTTTGCTGTGGTGGATTTTCCACCTCCGTTTGGTCCTGTAATGACCACAAATTTGCCGTCATTCACCTTCAGGCTGATATCTTTGATGATTCCTTTTTTCTCCCTTGTCATCATTTACTTCAAAGGAGAGATGTTTTAGTTCCAGCATCTGCTGTATCCCCACCTTTCTTTATTATTCCAAATAATAGCTTTCCGCTTATCTTCTCCAAAATATCCGGAAAGCAAAAACAGGAAGCCAGTTTCCTGACCTCCTGCTCATCTCCTGCAGAAGAAGGGAGTCGAACCTCAAGGTATTACTACCACACGGACCTGAACCGTGCGCGTCTGCCAATTCCGCCACTTCTGCATCTCTGCGTTGCTATTTTCTCAAGCAACGTAGATGATTATATCGTAAAACAGATCGTTTGTCAACAGTGATTTTGAATT
>VOFH01001610.1_pt1 | contig 19868 bp, 19 predicted proteins | sample 5384091 | NCBI WGS metagenome assembly VOFH01 (sample SAMN12384727, study PRJNA508395) | human gut metagenome | isolation source: healthy gut G | host: Homo sapiens
GGTTGATGCGGCTAACCTAATCAAACCGTTGCTCTCCAGCGGTAAAATTCGCGTAATTGGTTCGACAACCTATCAGGAGTTCAGCAACATTTTCGAGAAAGACCGTGCTCTGGCGCGTCGCTTCCAGAAAATTGATATTACTGAACCTTCGATCGAAGAAACTGTTCAAATCATCAATGGCCTGAAACCGAAGTACGAAGCGCACCATGACGTGCGTTATACCGCAAAAGCGGTGCGTGCAGCGGTAGAGCTGGCGGTGAAATACATTAACGATCGTCATCTGCCGGATAAAGCCATTGACGTTATCGACGAAGCGGGCGCTCGCGCACGCCTGATGCCGGTAAGCAAACGCAAGAAAACCGTTAATGTGGCGGATATTGAGTCTGTGGTGGCCCGTATTGCGCGCATTCCAGAGAAGAGTGTTTCGCAGAGTGACCGCGATACCCTGAAAAACCTCGGCGATCGCCTGAAAATGCTGGTCTTCGGTCAGGATAAAGCCATTGAGGCGCTGACTGAAGCCATTAAGATGGCGCGTGCAGGTTTAGGTCACGAACATAAACCGGTCGGGTTCGTTCCTGTTTGCCGGTCCTACCGGGGTCGGGAAAACAGAGGTGACGGTACAGCTTTCGAAAGCTTTGGGCATTGAGCTTCTGCGCTTTGATATGTCCGAGTATATGGAACGCCATACCGTCAGCCGTCTGATTGGTGCGCCTCCGGGATACGTTGGTTTTGATCAGGGGGGGCTGCTGACCGATGCGGTAATCAAGCATCCGCACGCGGTACTGCTGCTGGACGAAATCGAGAAAGCGCATCCGGACGTGTTCAATATTCTGTTGCAGGTGATGGACAACGGTACGCTGACCGATAACAACGGACGCAAAGCGGACTTCCGTAACGTGGTATTGGTGATGACCACCAACGCCGGGGTACGAGAAACTGAGCGTAAATCGATTGGTCTTATCCACCAGGATAACAGCACCGATGCGATGGAAGAGATCAAGAAGATCTTTACACCGGAATTCCGTAACCGTCTCGACAACATTATCTGGTTTGATCATCTGTCAACCGACGTGATCCATCAGGTGGTGGATAAATTCATCGTCGAGTTGCAGGTTCAGCTGGATCAGAAAGGTGTTTCTCTGGAAGTGAGCCAGGAAGCGCGTAACTGGCTGGCCGAGAAAGGTTACGACCGGGCAATGGGCGCTCGTCCGATGGCGCGTGTCATCCAGGACAACCTGAAAAAACCGCTCGCCAACGAACTGCTGTTTGGTTCGCTGGTGGACGGCGGTCAGGTCACCGTCGCGCTGGATAAAGAGAAAAATGAGCTGACTTACGGATTCCAGAGTGCACAAAAAGCACAAGGCGGAAGCAGCGCATTAATCTGATTGTCAGGTAGGTTGGTCAAGTCCGTAATCTCGAAAGAGGTTGCGGACTTTTTATTTATGGGGTGGAACGGTGAAAACCCTATTTTTGGAGGTGAAGGTAAGTTGTTGATAATTAGTGCTGCTGGAAAAGGTAAGGATAAAAAAGGGTGACAGCAGGAAAATGAGATGGTTTTGCTTTATTAACAACGGACTAAACGTGTAGTATTTGAGTTCACTGCCGTACAGGCAGCTTAGAAAGGAACAATCTTGCAAAGGCTGTGAAAGTTGGCGTTCACTGCCGTACAGGCAGCTTAGAAATTCACTGGTAACATACTCCACCCGCCCACCATGTTCACTGCCGTACAGGCAGATAAAATGCGAAAAAAAAAGCTCGCACTTTCGTACGAGCTCTTCTTTAAATATGGCGGTGAGGGGGGGATTCGAACCCCCGATACGTTGCCGTATACACACTTTCAGGCGTGCTCCTTCAGCCACTCGGACACCTCACCAAATTGTTTTGCTACCAAACCTCATGGGTGGCAACGGGGCGCTACTATAGGGAGTTGGAGTAAAACGGTCAAGAAGAATTTTAATGATAATTATTGTTTGCTCATACTGTAAACAAGTTGTGCAGTATATCTACATCGAGACAAGTTATGGACTTATACTTCCAAAGTACTTCATACATATCACAAAATAAAAAGGCCGGTTAAACCGACCTTTTACTCGTTCTTTCTCTTCGCCCATCAGGCGGTAAAACAATCAGCGACTACGGAAGACAATGCGGCCTTTGCTCAGGTCGTACGGGGTCAGTTCAACAGTCACTTTGTCGCCCGTCAGGATGCGGATGTAGTTTTTGCGCATTTTACCGGAGATGTGTGCAGTAACCACGTGACCGTTTTCTAACTCTACGCGGAACATGGTATTAGGCAACGTTTCAAGAACGGTACCTTGCATTTCAATATTGTCTTCTTTGGCCATCTAATCCTCTGGGGTATCACTACCGTAATTTGAACCGGCAAGATAATGCCGAAGTTCTGTAAATAAGTAAAGATTTGCGCGCTAAATCGCAACAAACAGGTTCGGCACATTACTCCGAAAACACACGGCTAAGCCGCACCAAAAGCGCAACGTATAAGGGAGCGGTGAGATAAACGATGGGCGTTACCTGACGCGAAAAATTCCTTATCGGCAGCGGGGTAATGAGCGTAACCAACTCTGCGACCGCAATTATAACACTCTGGGGAGAAATGTGCCGAAAACATTCATTCTTGTGGTGAAAACAAGCACCGTGGTACCCAGAATTTATTCGGCAATCGTCCGAGGCGCATTTGATTGAGATAATTGAGGTAATCCCGGCGGGGAATTTCGCAGGCACCAAGCGACGCTGTGTGATCGTTAAGGACCTGGCAGTCGATAAGTTTACCGCCATGACCGATAAATTCCTCACAGAATACCAGAAGCGCCGTTTTAGACGCATTTTCCATCCGGCTGAACATGGACTCGCCACAAAATAGTGTTCCCTGGGCCACACCGTACATACCGCCAACAAGCTCATCTTCACACCAGACTTCGATGGAGTGGGCATGACCGAGTTCGTGAAGACGATGGTAGGCTTCGACCACGCCACGCGTGATCCAGGTTCCTTCTTCGCGATCGCTGGCACAGCCTTCAATGACCTGACCAAAGGCGTAATTCATCGTGACACGATAGGGCGAGCGTTTATGAAATCGTTTCATACTACGGCTGATATGCAATGATTCAGGCCATAGTACCGCGCGAGGATCGGGCGACCACCAGAGGATGGGGTCGCCGGAGAAAACCACGGGAAAATACCACGCTGATAAGCCATTAACAGGCGCGCAGGGCTAAGATCGCCCCCCAGTGCCAGCAGGCCGTTAGGCTCACGTAATGCGCCTTCCGGGGAAGGGAAGGCTATTGAATGGCGAGAAAGCTGAACCAGGCGCATGACCGCAAAACTCCACGCAAGTCGGATCGTTCAATAATAGCTTACAAACCCTGCTTAAACTGGTAATAACGCCCCTGTCTGGCAAGCAGTTCTGCGTGAGTACCTTGCTCAATAATTTGCCCGTTGTCCATCACTATTATTTGTTGGAAACGAGAGAGTCCGCGAAGTCGATGGGTGACCATTAACACCGTTTTCTCGCACATCATTTCTGCAAGCAATTCAAGGATCTGACTTTCGGTTGTGGCATCTAAGCCTTCTGTAGGTTCATCCAGCAATACCAGCGGCGCATCATGTAACAGCGCACGGGCGATAGCCAGACGGCGCAGTTCACCACCGGAGAGCTGGCGTCCGCCTTCACCTAACCAACTGTTGAGACCTGCATCCTCGAGCAGCTTCTCCAGACCAACGCGACGTAAGATCTCCGCCAGAGCCTCATCACTACTGCCAGGTGAGGCGAGTAACAGATTATCACGCAGCGTGGCGCTAAACAGATGCACTCGCTGTGGCACAACGCTGATGGTCTGTCGTAGAGTCGCTTCATTCAGGCTGGCTATGGGGCTATCGTTAAGCAAAATCTCGCCCTGTTGCGGGTCCCATGCGCGGGTCAGCAGTTGTAACAATGTTGATTTGCCGCATCCGGTTCGCCCGAGAATCGCTATATGTTCTCCGGCGTTTACCTGAAGAGAAATCCCTTTAAGTGCCTGTTGGGATTGCTCCGGATAAGTGAACTGAACATCCCGTAACGTCAGCGAAACGCGATCGGCAACACGAGTTTGGGTATCAGGGAAAGTGACCTCCGGTTTTTGATCCGTTAAGTCAGTGATCCGTACGGCAGAGGCAATGACTTGCCCCAGATGCTGAAATGCACCCGTTACTGGTGCCAGTGCTTCAAACGCGGCTAACGCGCAGAAGACAAACAGGGCAATTAACGCGCCGGGTTGAGCATTGCCGCCAACGCCGCCAGACGCCATCCACAGCATCAGGATCACCGCTAACGCGCCAATGAGCAGCATTATCGCTTGTGACAATGCGGTGAGTTCAGATTGACGACGTTGCGCTTCCAGCCACTGAATTTCGGTATTCTCTAACTGCGTGCGATAACGATCGCTGGCACCAAAAATGGTCAGCTCAGCTTGCCCTTGCAGCCAGGCCGTCAGTTGTTGGCGATACTGCCCGCGAAGATGAGTCAGATTTTGCCCGGTGCTTTTTCCCGCACGATAAAACAGTGGTGGCATAAGGAAAAGCGTCAGTAACATAATGCCGCCCAGCGTAAAGGCGAGGGTGAAATCAAGGAAACTTAACCCGATTGTCACCACCATAATCACCACAAAAGCGCCTACCAGCGGTGAGATAACGCGCAGGTAAAGATGATCGAGCGTATCAACATCCGCCACCACGCGGTTGAGTAATTCGCCCTGACGATAGCGCGCCAGTCCGGCAGGGGAGAGGGGCAGTAATTTGCTGAAGGTGTAAATGCGCAGATGCTGCAACACGCGGAAAGTCGCGTCGTGACTTACCAGACGTTCAAAATAGCGCCCGGCAGTACGGGTGATTGCTGCGCCACGCACGCCCGCAGCGGGTAGCATATAGTTGAAGCTGTACAGTCCGGCAACCCCCGCTACCGCTGAGGCGGAGAGGAACCAGCCGGAAAGTGTCAACAGACCGATACTGGCGAGCAGCGTGACAATTGCCAGCACAATACCAAGACTTAACATCCATTTATGACGTTTATACAGTGCCAGATAGGGTAGCAAAGCGCGCATTTAAATCTCCTCCTGACGATGGGCCAGCAATGTGGCGAAAGGACCACCAGCCACGCTTAATTCCGCGTAACGTCCTTGCTCAATAATCTGACCATCCTGCATTACCCAAATGACATCCCAGTCAGCAAGATCTTCTAACTGGTGGGTGACCATTAACGTTGTCTGGCGCAGAGAGGCGGCATTAAGCGCCTCCATTACGCGCTGTTCACTGTGAGCATCAAGGCTGGCAGCGGGTTCATCCAACAGTAATAGCGAACAGGGATTTAGTAATGCTCGGGCCACCGCCACGCGCTGTGCCTGCCCCACGGAAAGACGGGCAGCCTGGTCACCAACAGGCGTATCAATGCCTTGCGGCAGGAGCGGTAGAAACTCACTGACCCAGGCGTTATCCAGCGCTGTTTGTAACTCTTGTTCGCTGGCATCAGGTCGCGCCAGTAGTACGTTATCCCGTAATGTTGCTGCCGGTAATTGTGGGTTTTGCCCAACCCAGGAGAGATGTTTACGCCATGATTCCGGTGATAAATCGCGTAATTCTATCCCGTTGATTCGTAGCGATCCCTGATATGAGAGAAAACCAGAAAGCGCGTTCAGCAGTGAGCTTTTACCTGAACCGCTGCGACCAACCAACACTGCACGTTGGCCTGCTGGCAAAGTAAAGTTCAGCGGTCCAGCCAGCGTTTTACCTTCTGGTGATGTAATAAACAGATCCTCGGCTTCAATGGTCACCGGATCGGTTGATGCTAATTCCGCCTCACCACGTTGCGGATGGGCGAGCGGGGTTTCCATAAACGTTTTCAGACTGTCAGCTGCGCCAACAGCCTGGGCTTTAGCATGATAAAACGTACCGAGATCGCGTAATGGCTGGAAAAACTCCGGCGCAAGGATCAGGGCCAGAAAAACCCGCAGCCAGCGTCACGCCAGTATCGTAGTGACCAAAATCCAGCTCGCCGAGATAGGAAAAACCAAAGTAGACCGCCACCAGCGCAATTGACAGCGAGGTAAAAAATTCGAGAATGCCGGAGGATAAAAACGCCAGCCGTAGTACTTCCATTGTCCGTTGGCGGAAATCTTCCGAAGCAGAACGAATACTTTCAATTTCAGCTTCACCACGACCAAAAAATACGCAGTGTTTCCATGCCGCGCAGGCGATCGAGGAAATGCCCACTTAAGCGAGCAAGAGCGAGAAAGTTACGTCGGTTAGCATCGGCAGCCCCCATTCCAACCAGCGCCATAAACAACGGAATTAACGGTGCTGTGCCCAGCAGAATGAGCGCCGCAGCCCAGTTAGAGGGGAAGATCGCCACCACAATCAGCAACGGCACCGACACTGCCAGCGCCATTTGCGGCAGGTAGCGTGCATAGTAATCATGCATATCGTCAATTTGCTCGAGTACCAGCGTCGCCCAGCTCCCCGCCGGTTTACCCTGAATCCACGCTGGCCCTGCTTGTTGCAGACGGTCGAGAACCTGACGGCGGATGGCAAAGCGGATATGCTGCCCGGCGTGATAACCCACCCGTTCGCGTAACCAGACCACCCATGCGCGCAGTACAAAGGTCAGAACCAGTAACGTAAAGGGAAGCAGCAGGGCTTCACGGGGAATATTCTCCATAATCATATGTTGCAGAATTCGCGCCATGAACCAGGCCTGGGCAATGATCAATATGCCGCTCACAAAGCCCAGCAGACGAGAAATATTCAGCCAACGTTGGGAGATGACGCTTTGCTGTTTTAACCAGCGGGTTAACTCTTTTTGACGGGATTTATTCATTGCACGCTTAGCAGGTGAGTTATCAGAATTATTTGCAGAGCAATGTTACAACGAGGAAAAAATAAAGGCGACCCATAGTCGCATGGTGTCGCCTTCTTTACTTTTGTTACTGATTTGTAAAATTATTTTGCGTCAGCTAAACCATCGAGGTAGCGTTCCGCATCAAGTGCTGCCATGCAGCCTGTACCAGCAGATGTAATAGCCTGGCGATAAATGTGATCCATCACGTCGCCTGCGGCAAAGACGCCAGGGATGCTGGTCTGGGTGGCATTACCATGAATACCCGACTGTACTTTGATGTAGCCGTTTTCCAGTTCCAGCTGCCCTTCGAAAATGGCAGTATTCGGGCTGTGACCGATAGCAACAAACAGACCGGCAACGCCGAGTGACTCGATGTTATCGCTGTTTTGCGTATCGCGCAGACGAACGCCAGTGACGCCCATCTGATCGCCGGTCACCTCTTCCAGCGTACGGTTGGTGTGTAGAATGATGTTGCCGTTCTCCACTTTATCCATCAGACGCTTAATAAGGATTTTTTCCGCGCGGAAACCGTCACGGCGGTGAATCAGATGCACTTCCGAAGCGATGTTAGACAGATACAGCGCCTCTTCAACCGCGGTATTGCCGCCGCCGATGACCGCAACTTTCTGGTTGCGATAGAAGAAACCGTCGCAGGTGGCGCAGGCAGAAACCCCGCGGCCTTTAAAGGCTTCTTCAGATGGCAGGCCGAGATAGCGTGCAGAAGCTCCGGTGGCAATAATCAGCGCGTCGCAAGTGTATTCGCCGCTATCGCCAGTCAGACGGAACGGACGATTCTGCAAATCAACTTTGTTGATGTGATCAAAGATGATTTCAGTTTCAAATTTGGTGGCATGTTCGTGCATGCGCTCCATTAATAACGGACCGGTCAGATCGTTTGGATCGCCAGGCCAGTTTTCCACTTCCGTGGTGGTGGTCAGTTGGCCGCCTTTTTCCATGCCGGTAATCAGCACAGGTTGCAGGTTGGCGCGCGCCGCGTAGACAGCAGCGGTGTATCCCGCCGGGCCTGAACCCAGGATAAGCAGTTTACTGTGTTTGGTCGTGCCCATGAGATCCCCATAGTTGTTGGCAGACAATGGGCAGGATTGTAGGGAATTTACAGACGTAAAAAAAGAGTATGACGATTTTGTTAACAATTTGTGCAATCGGCAGCATCGATAGGCAGGTCAAATTCTCCCGTCATTATCACCTCTGCTACTTAAATTTCCCGCTTTATAAGCCGATTAAATGATGAATAAACGCCCCTGTTAATGAATATCTGGCATGTTGTACTAAAAATCGATGTTTTGCTTTGACAATCCCCTGGTGTTTTGCGAAAACATTCGAGGAAGAAAAAAACAGTATTCTTATATGCGCATAACCATGCATGTAAATACCATGTTTACCGTGCTAGTGAAATCTACGTATGGCGTGGACAGACGCCATTCGTGATGTCGATAGCTGCCACAAGGCAACGGTCTTCTCACCGTAGACCCAGGCATTGCGCGCCGTGAATCTTCATGATTTCGGTCTATCGTGACGGGTAGCGACTCTGAACAGTGATGTTTCAGGGTCAGACAGGAGTAGGGAAGGAATACAGAGAGACAATAATAATGGTAGATAGCAAGAAGCGCCCTGGCAAAGATCTCGACCGTATCGATCGTAACATTCTTAATGAGTTGCAAAAGGATGGGCGTATTTCTAACGTCGAGCTTTCTAAACGTGTGGGACTTTCCCCAACGCCGTGCCTTGAGCGCGTGCGTCGGCTGGAAAGACAAGGGTTTATTCAGGGCTATACGGCGCTGCTGAACCCCCATTATCTGGATGCATCACTTCTGGTATTCGTTGAGATTACTCTGAATCGTGGCGCACCGGATGTGTTTGAACAATTCAATACCGCTGTACAAAAACTTGAAGAAATTCAGGAGTGTCATTTAGTATCCGGTGATTTCGACTACCTGTTGAAAACACGCGTGCCGGATATGTCAGCTTACCGTAAGTTGTTGGGGGAAACCCTGCTGCGTCTGCCTGGCGTCAATGACACACGGACATACGTTGTTATGGAAGAAGTCAAGCAGAGTAATCGTCTGGTTATTAAGACGCGCTAACACGGAACAGGTGCAAAATCGGCGTATTTTGATTACACTCCTGTTAATCCATACAGCAACAGTACTGGGGTAACCTGGTACTGTTGTCCGTTTTAGCATCGGGCAGGAAAAGCCTGTAACCTGGAGAGCCTTTCTTGAGCCAGGAATACATTGAAGACAAAGAAGTCACATTGACAAAGTTAAGTAGCGGCCGCCGCCTTCTGGAGGCGTTGCTGATCCTTATTGTCCTGTTTGCCGTCTGGTTGATGGCTGCCTTACTAAGCTTTAACCCTTCGGACCCCAGCTGGTCGCAAACGGCCTGGCATGAACCTATCCATAATTTAGGTGGGATGCCCGGTGCATGGCTGGCAGATACGCTGTTCTTTATTTTTGGCGTGATGGCTTACACCATTCCCGTCATTATTGTCGGCGGTTGTTGGTTTGCCTGGCGTCATCAGTCCAGCGACGAATACATTGATTATTTTGCCGTTTCGCTACGCATCATTGGCGTTTTGGCGCTCATCCTTACCTCCTGTGGTCTGGCGGCAATCAACGCTGACGATATCTGGTATTTTGCCTCCGGTGGCGTCATTGGCAGCTTACTGAGCACTACGCTACAACCACTGCTACACAGTAGCGGGGGAACTATTGCACTGCTCTGCGTTTGGGCAGCGGGCCTGACGCTGTTCACCGGTTGGTCATGGGTGACCATTGCTGAAAAACTCGGCGGCTGGATTTTAAATATTCTTACCTTCGCCAGTAATCGTACCCGTCGCGATGATACCTGGGTCGATGAAGATGAGTATGAAGACGACGAAGAATATGAAGAAGATGAAAGTCACGGCAAACAGCATGAATCACGCCGTGCCCGTATTCTTCGCGGCGCGCTAGCGCGTCGTAAACGGTTGGCGGAAAAATTCATTAATCCGATGGGGCGGCAAACAGACGCTGCGTTGTTCTCCGGTAAGCGGATGGATGATGACGAAGAGATTACCTACACTGCACGCGGTGTGGCTGCCGACCCTGACGACGTCCTCTTTTCGGGCAATCGTGCAACGCAGCCAGAATATGACGAGTACGATCCATTATTAAACGGTGCGCCAATTACCGAACCTGTTGCTGTAGCAGCTGCTGCTACCACGGCGACACAAAGCTGGGCTGCACCGGTTGAACCTGTGACTCAGACGCCGCCAGTTGCCTCTGTTGATGTTCCACCTACGCAACCTACAGTAGCCTGGCAGCCTGTACCGGGGCCGCAAACAGGAGAACCGGTTATTGCACCTGCACCGGAAGGTTACCCACAGCAGTCACAATATGCGCAGCCTGCAGTGCAATATAATGAGCCGCTGCAACAACCTGTACAGCCACAGCAGCCGTATTATGCGCCTGCAGCGGAACAGCCTGTGCAACAACCTTACTACGCTCCTGCGCCGGAACAGTCTGCGCAACAGCCGTATTACGCCCCTGCGCCAGAACAATCGGTGGCAGGTAACGCCTGGCAAGCCGAAGAGCAGCAATCCACTTTTGCTCCACAGTCTACATACCAGACTGAGCAAACTTATCAGCAGCCAGCCGCTCAGGAGCCGTTGTACCAACAGCCGCAACCCGTTGAACAGCAGCCTGTTGTGGAGCCTGAACCCGTTGTAGAAGAGACAAAACCCGCGCGTCCGCCGCTTTACTATTTTGAAGAAGTGGAAGAGAAGCGTGCCCGTGAACGTGAACAACTTGCGGCCTGGTATCAACCGATTCCTGAACCGGTTAAAGAACCAGAACCGATCAAATCTTCGCTGAAAGCACCTTCTGTTGCAGCAGTACCTCCAGTGGAAGCCGCTGCCGCTGTTTCCCCTCTGGCATCTGGCGTGAAAAAAGCGACACTGGCGACGGGGGCTGCCGCAACCGTTGCCGCGCCAGTCTTCAGTCTGGCAAATAGCGCTGGACCGCGTCCGCAGGTCAAAGAGGGGATTGGCCCGCAGTTGCCACGACCGAAACGCATCCGCGTGCCAACTCGTCGTGAACTGGCGTCTTACGGTATTAAGCTGCCCTCACAGCGTGCGGCAGAAGAAAAAGCCCGTGAAGCTCAGCGCAATCAGTACGATTCCGGCGATCAGTATAACGATGATGAAATCGATGCGATGCAGCAGGATGAACTGGCACGTCAGTTCGCCCAGACACAGCAGCAACGCTATGGCGAACAGTATCAACATGATGTGCCCGTGAACGCAGAAGATGCAGATGCTGCGGCAGAGGCTGAACTGGCTCGTCAGTTTGCTCAAACTCAACAACAACGTTATTCCGGCGAACAACCTGCTGGGGCGAATCCGTTCACTCTGGATGATTTTGAATTTTCGCCAATGAAAGCGTTGCTGGATGATGGTCCACACGAACCGCTGTTTACGCCAATTGTTGAACCTGTACAGCAGCCGCAACAACCGATTGCACCGCAGCAACAGTATCAGCAGCCGCAGCAACCAGTTGCACCGCAGCAGCAATATCAGCAGCCGCAACAGCCGGTTGCACCACAGCCGCAATATCAGCAGCCGCAACAGCCAGTTGCGCCGCAGCCGCAGTATCAGCAGCCACAACAACCGGTTGCGCCGCAGCCGCAATATCAGCAGCCACAACAGCCAGTTGCGCCGCAGCCGCAGTATCAGCAGCCACAACAGCCAGTTGCGCCACAGCCGCAGGATACCCTGCTTCATCCGCTGTTGATGCGTAATGGCGACAGCCGTCCGTTGCATAAACCGACGACGCCGCTGCCTTCTCTGGATTTGTTGACGCCGCCGCCGAGCGAAGTGGAGCCGGTAGATACCTTTGCTCTTGAACAAATGGCGCGTCTGGTGGAAGCGCGTCTGGCTGATTTCCGTATTAAAGCCGATGTCGTCAATTATTCTCCGGGGCCGGTTATCACTCGCTTTGAATTGAACCTGGCACCGGGCGTAAAAGCGGCGCGTATTTCTAACTTGTCACGTGACCTTGCCCGTTCACTTTCGACGGTGGCGGTGCGTGTCGTTGAAGTTATTCCTGGCAAACCCTATGTAGGTCTGGAGTTACCGAATAAAAAACGACAAACCGTTTATCTGCGTGAAGTTTTGGATAACGCCAAATTCCGCGATAATCCGTCGCCATTAACCGTGGTGCTGGGTAAAGATATCGCCGGTGAGCCGGTGGTTGCCGATCTGGCGAAAATGCCGCACTTGTTGGTTGCGGGGACTACCGGTTCCGGTAAGTCTGTCGGTGTGAACGCGATGATCCTGAGCATGCTTTATAAAGCACAGCCAGAAGATGTTCGTTTCATCATGATCGACCCGAAAATGCTGGAGCTTTCGGTTTATGAAGGCATTCCACACCTGTTAACGGAAGTCGTTACTGATATGAAAGATGCCGCCAACGCGCTGCGCTGGTGTGTTAACGAGATGGAGCGTCGTTATAAACTGATGTCTGCGCTGGGTGTGCGTAATCTGGCGGGTTATAACGAAAAAATTGCTGAAGCCGATAGGATGATGCGTCCGATTCCAGACCCGTACTGGAAGCCGGGTGACAGTATGGATGCCCAGCATCCGGTGCTGAAAAAAGAACCGTACATTGTGGTGTTGGTGGACGAATTTGCCGACCTGATGATGACGGTAGGTAAAAAAGTGGAAGAGCTGATAGCACGTCTGGCGCAAAAAGCCCGTGCCGCGGGTATCCACCTCGTACTGGCAACGCAGCGTCCATCGGTTGATGTTATTACTGGTCTGATTAAAGCGAATATTCCGACCCGTATCGCCTTTACCGTATCCAGTAAGATTGACTCACGTACCATTCTTGATCAGGCTGGCGCGGAATCACTGCTGGGTATGGGGGATATGCTTTACTCTGGGCCGAACTCCACGTTGCCGGTACGTGTTCATGGTGCTTTTGTTCGCGATCAGGAAGTTCATGCCGTGGTGCAGGACTGGAAAGCGCGTGGCCGCCCACAGTATGTTGATGGCATCACCTCCGACAGTGAAAGCGAAGGTGGCGCGGGCGGTTTCGATGGCGCTGAAGAACTGGATCCGTTGTTCGATCAGGCGGTACAGTTTGTCACTGAAAAACGCAAAGCATCAATTTCTGGCGTACAGCGTCAGTTCCGCATTGGTTATAACCGTGCAGCGCGTATTATCGAACAGATGGAAGCGCAGGGGATTGTCAGCGAACAGGGGCACAACGGTAATCGTGAAGTGCTGGCCCCACCGCCGTTTGACTAATTAATGCATCGTATGCCGGAAAAGGCGCGGTAGCGTCGCATCCGGCACTCTATCAACTGAAAATTCAGTATTTTCTTCTTTCCTCAAGCTGATTATTAGCCTGGAATAGAGAGTAGAGGGAGCTCCCGGTCGGGAGTGACGTAATTTGAGGAATAATGATGAAAAAAATTGCTATCACCTGTGCATTACTCTCAAGCTTAGTAGCAAGCAGCGTTTGGGCTGATGCCGCAAGCGATCTGAAAAGCCGCCTGGATAAAGTCAGCAGCTTCCACGCCAGCTTCACACAAAAAGTGACTGACGGTAGCGGCGCGGCGGTGCAGGAAGGTCAGGGCGATCTGTGGGTCAAACGTCCAAACTTATTCAACTGGCATATGACTCAACCTGACGAAAGCATTCTGGTTTCTGACGGTAAAACACTGTGGTTCTATAACCCGTTCGTTGAGCAAGCTACGGCAACCTGGCTGAAAGATGCCACCGGTAATACGCCGTTTATGCTGATTGCCCGCAACCAGTCCAGCGACTGGCAGCAGTACAATATCAAACAGAATGGCGATGACTTTGTCCTGACGCCGAAAGCCAGCAATGGCAATCTGAAGCAGTTCACCATTAACGTGGGACGTGATGGCACAATCCATCAGTTTAGCGCGGTGGAGCAGGACGATCAGCGCAGCAGTTATCAGCTGAAATCCCAGCAAAATGGGGCTGTGGATGCAGCGAAATTTACCTTCACCCCGCCGCAAGGCGTCACGGTAGATGATCAACGTAAGTAGAGGCACCTGAGTGAGCAATCTGTCGCTCGATTTTTCGGATAATACTTTTCAACCTCTGGCCGCGCGTATGCGGCCAGAAAATTTAGCACAGTATATCGGCCAGCAACATTTGCTGGCTGCGGGGAAGCCGTTGCCGCGCGCTATCGAAGCCGGGCATTTGCATTCTATGATCCTCTGGGGGCCACCGGGTACCGGCAAAACAACCCTCGCTGAAGTGATTGCCCGCTATGCGAACGCTGATGTGGAACGTATTTCTGCTGTCACCTCTGGCGTGAAAGAGATTCGCGAGGCGATTGAGCGCGCTCGGCAAAACCGCAATGCAGGTCGCCGCACTATTCTTTTTGTTGACGAAGTTCACCGTTTCAACAAAAGCCAGCAGGATGCGTTTCTGCCACATATTGAAGACGGCACCATCACTTTTATTGGTGCAACCACTGAAAACCCGTCATTTGAGCTTAATTCGGCACTGCTTTCCCGTGCCCGTGTCTATCTGCTGAAATCCCTCAGTACAAAGGATATTGAGCAAGTACTGACTCAGGCGATGGAAGACAAAACTCGTGGCTATGGTGGTCAGGATATAGTTCTGCCAGATGAAACACGACGCGCCATTGCTGAACTGGTGAATGGCGACGCGCGCCGGGCGTTAAATACGCTGGAAATGATGGCGGATATGGCCGAAGTCGATGATAGCGGTAAGCGGGTCCTGAAGCCTGAATTACTGACCGAAATCGCCGGTGAACGTAGCGCCCGCTTTGATAACAAAGGCGATCGCTTTTACGATCTCATTTCCGCACTGCATAAGTCGGTACGTGGTAGCGCACCCGATGCGGCGCTGTACTGGTATGCGCGAATTATTACTGCCGGAGGCGATCCGTTATATGTCGCGCGTCGCTGTCTGGCGATTGCGTCTGAAGATGTGGGTAATGCTGATCCACGAGCGATGCAGGTGGCAATTGCGGCCTGGGATTGCTTTACTCGCGTTGGCCCGGCGGAAGGTGAACGCGCCATTGCTCAGGCGATTGTTTACCTCGCCTGCGCGCCAAAAAGCAACGCTGTCTACACCGCGTTTAAAGCCGCGCTGGCCGATGCTCGCGAACGTCCCGATTATGACGTGCCGGTTCATTTGCGTAATGCGCCGACGAAATTAATGAAGGAAATGGGCTACGGGCAGGAATATCGTTACGCTCATGATGAAGCAAACGCTTATGCTGCCGGTGAGGTTTATTTCCCGCCGGAAATAGCACAAACACGCTATTATTTCCCGACAAACAGGGGCCTTGAAGGCAAGATTGGCGAAAAGCTCGCCTGGCTGGCTGAACAGGATCAAAATAGCCCCATAAAACGCTACCGTTAATGTTATCGTTGCGGTAATGTTGTTACTGTATCCCTGTGGTCGCAGGCTGTGGCCACATCTCCCATTTAATTCGATAAGCACAGGATAAGCATGCTCGATCCCAATCTGCTGCGTAATGAGCCAGACGCAGTCGCTGAAAAACTGGCACGCCGGGGCTTTAAGCTGGATGTAGATAAGCTGGGCGCTCTTGAAGAGCGTCGTAAAGTATTGCAGGTCAAAACGGAAAACCTGCAAGCGGAGCGTAACTCCCGATCGAAATCCATTGGCCAGGCGAAAGCGCGCGGGGAAGATATCGAGCCTTTACGTCTGGAAGTGAACAAACTGGGCGAAGAGCTGGATGCAGCAAAAGCCGAGCTGGATGCTTTACAGGCTGAAATTCGCGATATCGCGCTAACCATCCCTAACCTGCCTGCAGATGAAGTGCCGGTAGGTAAAGACGAAAATGACAACGTTGAAGTCAGCCGCTGGGGCACCCCGCGTGAGTTTGACTTTGAAGTTCGTGACCATGTGACGCTGGGTGAAATGCACTCTGGCCTCGACTTTGCAGCCGCAGTTAAGTTGACCGGTCCCGCTTTGTGGTAATGAAAGGGCAGATTGCTCGCATGCACCGCGCACTGTCGCAGTTTATGCTGGATCTGCATACCGAACAGCATGGCTACAGTGAGAACTATGTTCCGTACCTGGTTAACCAGGACACGCTGTACGGTACGGGTCAGCTGCCGAAATTTGCTGGCGATCTGTTCCATACTCGTCCGCTGGAAGAAGAAGCAGACACCAGTAACTATGCGCTGATCCCAACGGCAGAAGTTCCGCTGACCAACCTGGTGCGCGGTGAAATCATCGATGAAGATGATCTGCCAATTAAGATGACCGCCCACACCCCATGCTTCCGTTCTGAAGCCGGTTCATATGGTCGTGACACCCGTGGTCTGATCCGTATGCACCAGTTCGACAAAGTTGAAATGGTGCAGATCGTGCGCCCGGAAGACTCAATGGCGGCGCTGGAAGAGATGACTGGTCATGCAGAAAAAGTCCTGCAGTTGCTGGGCCTGCCGTACCGTAAAATCATCCTTTGCACTGGCGACATGGGCTTTGGCGCTTGCAAAACTTACGACCTGGAAGTATGGATCCCGGCACAGAACACCTACCGTGAGATCTCTTCCTGCTCCAACGTTTGGGATTTCCAGGCACGTCGTATGCAGGCACGTTGCCGCAGCAAGTCGGACAAGAAAACCCGTCTGGTTCATACCCTGAACGGTTCTGGTCTGGCTGTTGGTCGTACGCTGGTTGCAGTAATGGAAAACTATCAGCAGGCTGATGGTCGTATTGAAGTACCAGAAGTTCTGCGTCCGTATATGAACGGACTGGAATATATTGGCTAATACCCAATTTTTCTGAATCTAAAAAGCGCCTGCGGGCGCTTTTTTTGTCTCCCTTTGATACCGAACAATAATTACGCCTCACTTACACGTAATACTACTTTCGAGTGAAAATCTACCTATCTCTTTGATTTTCAAATTATTCGATATATATAAGCCTATATAGCGACCTGCTATAGAAATAATTACACAATACGGTTTGTTACTGGAATCAATCGTGAGCAAGCTTGAGTGAGCCATTATGAAAACGAAAATCCCTGATGCGGTATTGGCTGCTGAGGTGAGTCGCCGTGGTTTGGTAAAAACGACAGCGATCGGCGGCCTGGCAATGGCCAGCAGCGCATTAACATTACCTTTTAGTCGGATTGCGCACGCTGTTGATAGTGCCCTTCCGGCAAAGTCAGACGAAAAGGTAATCTGGAGCGCCTGTACAGTTAACTGTGGTAGCCGCTGCCCGCTACGTATGCACGTTGTGGACGGTGAAATTAAATATGTTGAAACGGATAATACCGGCGATGACAACTATGACGGCCTGCACCAGTGCGCGCCTGTCTGCGTGGGCGTTCCATGCGTCGCCGTGTCTACAATCCGACCGCCTGAAATATCCGATGAAACGAGTCGGGGCGCGCGGTGAAGGCAAATTCGAGCGCATTAGCTGGGAAGAAGCCTACGACATCATCGCGACCAATATGCAGCGCCTGATCAAAGAGTACGGCAACGAGTCTATCTATCTGAACTATGGTACCGGTACGCTGGGCGGCACCATGACCCGCTCCTGGCCGCCGGGAAATACCCTGGTCGCTCGCCTGATGAACTGCTGCGGCGGTTATCTGAACCATTACGGTGACTACTCTTCCGCGCAAATTGCGGAAGGTTTGAACTATACCTACGGCGGCTGGGCAGATGGTAACAGCCCGTCGGATATCGAAAACAGTAAACTGGTAGTGCTGTTTGGTAATAACCCTGGCGAAACGCGAATGAGTGGCGGTGGGGTGACTTACTATCTTGAACAGGCGCGTCAGAAATCTAATGCTCGCATGATCATCATCGATCCGCGCTATACCGACACCGGAGCCGGGCGCGAAGATGAGTGGATCCCCATTCGTCCGGGAACAGATGCCGCACTGGTTAACGGTCTGGCGTATGTCATGATCACCGAAAACCTGGTGGATCAGGCATTCCTCGATAAATATTGCGTTGGCTACGACGAGAAAACACTGCCAGCCAGTGCGCCGAAAAATGGTCACTATAAAGCTTATATTCTGGGTGACGGGCCAGATGGCGTGGCTAAAACGCCGGAATGGGCCTCGCAAATCACTGGTGTTCCGGCAGACAAAATCATCAAATTGGCCCGTGAAATCGGTAGTACCAAACCGGCGTTTATCAGCCAGGGGATGGGGCCCGCAGCGTCACGCTAACGGTGAAATCGCAACCCGTGCTATCTCGATGCTGGCGATTCTGACCGGTAACGTTGGTATTAACGGAGGCAACAGTGGCGCGCGTGAAGGTTCATACAGCTTACCGTTTGTCCGTATGCCGACCCTCGAAAACCCGATCCAGACCAGCATTTCGATGTTTATGTGGACCGATGCCATTGAACGTGGCCCGGAAATGACAGCGCTGCGTGATGGTGTGCGCGGGAAAGATAAGCTGGATGTGCCGATCAAAATGATCTGGAACTATGCCGGTAACTGCCTGATTAATCAGCATTCTGAAATCAACCGTACCCATGAAATCCTTCAGGATGATAAGAAGTGCGAGCTGATTGTGGTTATCGACTGCCACATGACCTCATCGGCGAAATACGCTGACATCCTGCTGCCTGACTGCACCGCTTCAGAACAGATGGACTTTGCACTGGATGCATCCTGCGGGAATATGTCTTACGTGATTTTCAACGATCAGGTGATTAAACCGCGCTTTGAATGTAAGACCATCTATGAAATGACCAGCGAACTGGCAAAACGTCTTGGCGTTGAGCAACAGTTTACTGAGGGCCGTACCCGGAAGAGTGGATGCGGCATCTGTATGCCCAGTCGCGGGAAGCGATTCCTGAACTGCCAACGTTTGAAGAGTTCCGTAAGCAGGGGATCTTTAAAAAGCGCGACCCACAAGGGCATCACGTTGCTTATAAAGCTTTCCGTGAAGATCCGCAGGCAAATCCACTGACCACGCCATCGGGGAAAAATTGAGATTTATTCGCAGGCGCTGGTTGACATTGCCGCTACCTGGGAATTGTCAGAAGGTGATGTGATCGATCCACTGCCGATCTACACGCCGGGCTTTGAAAGTTATCAGGATCCGCTGAACAAACAGTATCCGCTGCAGCTTACGGGTTTCCACTATAAATCTCGCGTTCACTCAACTTACGGCAACGTTGATGTGCTGAAAGCAGCTTGCCGTCAGGAAATGTGGATCAACCCGCTTGATGCGCAAAAACGCGGTATCAACAACGGCGATAAAGTCAGGATCTTTAACGATCGTGGTGAGGTTCATATTGAGGCGAAAGTGACGCCACGAATGATGCCGGGTGTGGTCGCACTGGGTGAAGGTGCCTGGTATGACCCGGATACAAAACGTGTCGATAAGGGCGGTTGTATTAACGTACTGACCACTCAACGTCCGTCTCCTCTCGCTAAGGGGAATCCGTCACATACAAACCTTGTTCAGGTTGAAAAGGTGTAAGGAGTAACCGATGACAACCCAGTATGGATTTTTATTGATTCCAGCCGTTGCACCGGTTGCAAAACCTGCGAGCTGGCCTGTAAAGACTACAAAGATTTGACACCAGAAGTCAGTTTCCGCCGCATTTATGAATATGCTGGCGGCGACTGGCAGGAAGATAACGGCGTCTGGCACCAGAACGTGTTTGCCTACTATCTGTCGATTTCATGTAACCACTGCGAAGATCCGGCTTGTACTAAAGTCTGCCCGAGCGGCGCGATGCATAAACGTGAAGATGGCTTTGTGGTGGTTGATGAAGATGTTTGTATCGGCTGCCGCTACTGCCACATGGCTTGCCCGTATGGCGCACCGCAATATAACGAAACGAAAGGCCATATGACCAAATGCGATGGTTGTTATGACCGTGTTGCGGAGGGAGAAAAAGCCGATCTGTGTTGAATCTTGCCCGCTGCGGGCGCTGGATTTCGGCCCTATCGACGAGCTG
>VOFH01002484.1_pt1 | contig 19855 bp, 32 predicted proteins | sample 5384091 | NCBI WGS metagenome assembly VOFH01 (sample SAMN12384727, study PRJNA508395) | human gut metagenome | isolation source: healthy gut G | host: Homo sapiens
TATGGAGCTGGCACCGCTGTTTCAAGAAAGCAGGACTTGAGATTCATATCGAAGGCGACGCGCCGCCGGGCCATGATCACCTGCTGGCGGGCAGAAGATGAAGCGGGCCATCTCCTGGGCGGCATCTCTATCGAACACAAAGGCGGTGAGTTTGTCATCGGAGATATCGCCGTGAGAGAAGATCTCAGAGGATGCGACATCGGAACTCTGCTGATACAGACTGCGCTGAAACGAATTTCTGAAATGGGAGGAGAACGCATTTATCTGGTGGCAAAAGGCGCCGAAGTTCTTCGAGAAATTCGGCTTATTTAACCCCGGAGGAAGCGCCGGACATTTTTAACTGCAAAACCTGTGATCAGCTGAACGTCAGCTGTCATCCGGAATTTATGACATATCATTATGAAAAAGGAGAATTTGAAAAATGGAAAAGCTTTTATTTATCGATGCATGTATCAGTACCCATGCGTCAAGAACAAAGAGACTGTGCACGACATACATAGACCAGTTCTTGAAGAAGAACCCGGAAGTGACACTGGAAACCGTGGTGCTGCGAAAGGGAAAAGTGGAACCGCTGACCAAGGAACGGATTATTGAGCGTGACAAATATGTAGAACGCAAAGACTGGAATCATCCGATGTTCGATTTTGCCAAGCAGTTCCAAGAGGCGGATTACATCGTAGTGGGGACGCCGTATTGGGATCTGTCCTTTGCGTCCATCTTGAAAGTGTACGTGGAGAACATCATGGTGGCGGATCTGACCTTCAAAGCGACGAACACTGGCTTTGTCGGACTCTGCGAGGGCAAGTCCCTGGTGTACATCACCACGGCCGGCGGTTTTATCGGTGATAAAATTTCGGCTACGACTATATGTGTGGCGTGGCAGATATGTTCGGTATTCCGAAACGGAGCTGATCAAAGCAGAAGCTTTAGATATCGAAGGCTTCGATGCAGAGAAGATCATGGAAAAAGCCATCGAAGAGGTAAAACAGAGATTTTAAAAGGACTATTGCACCAAGACAGGTGACTGGCAAAAAACGGCGCAAAGCGGTGAGAATACACTGCTTTGCGCCGTTCCATTTTATTTTGGGAAATCGAACTTATTGTAAAGGCTTCTCTCTTTCCTGTACCAAGTTACTGTCAAAAAGTAATTTCTACCGCAGCATGGTTTATTTTTTCCCTGTGAGACATACGACATATTCCACATCGCTTTTTACCTTTTTCAGTGAAATGGAAAAGGTGTCTGACTGCACCTCTTTGTCCCATGTGCTGCTCCATAAGATTTCCTTTGTCTTGTTGTTTTTTACTTCCAAAATCACGCTTTCGCCGTCTAAATTCAACGTTCCTTCAGCGATTAAAGTCTCCATATCTTCGGATACAGTAAACAATTTTTCATTTACAAAGGGGTCTGCATCATCATAGTCTTTATCAAATTCCATTTTTATGGTCAATTTATCTTCATCTGCTATGTCAGGTGCAGGGATTGTCAGCATTTGCGCAGGCTGTCAAACTCGCCATGATGATAAGCGAGATAAATAGAACTGTTATCTTTTTCATAAAGTTACCTCCATATATCTTTACATCGGCTTCAGGTTCTGATTGAGGCGGTCGACCATCCAGGCCAGGCGTTTTTGCCTGCCGGCATCTGTCTTTGCGTCAAAGTATGCCCGCGTGTAGGTCTTTTTACTGACGGAGACATCCCTTGGAAGTTGGTATAAGCAGGCTCAAAATCTTTTAAGATAGCAGCCAGAGGCAATTTGTTCCTCTGTAATCGTCGGAACCTTGGGTGCATCCCACTGACCGTTTTTCTTGGCTTCTTCTATCTTGCTTCTGCCGTAGTCCGTCATAATTCCCTGCTGCTCCAACTGCTTGACGATTCCTTTATTTTTCTCTGACCACTTGCTGTTTTCTCTGCGCTGAGAAAAAATATTTCTTGTAGGTCTTATCGTCGAGGCTTTGCATCTGGCCGTCAATCCAACCAAAACAGAGGGCTTCTTCCAGAGCCTCTTTTGCCTTGATGGTTTTCGGCCCGCCTGCTTTGCCAAATAGAAGCCAGACGCCAGCGTCGGATTGACAATTTTCGCTCAGCCATTTCTAAAGTCTCCTCTATTTGTAATCCTCTAATATTTCGTTCATAGAAACCTCCGTTTCGATTACTCAGCATGTTAACTTGTCCAAGCCGTCTCACTCTTTCTTTTGCTCTCATTTTAATGGCTGGCTGCAGGTTTGTCAAACCCTCTTGCCAACTAGAAATATAGAAAAGATAGTGATATAATGAAAGAAAATTAATAATTATCTGTAAATTATGGTGAGGAGGGATACCGTGGAGCAGTATTATCAAATGGCGCAGAAGATTACTTCTGCGAATCAGAAGAGGTCTGGAACCATCAGGCACAATTTAGCCAGCAGTCTGGATTACGATTACGTGACCTGGCGTCTGGGAGGAGAGGGGTTACTGAAGAAAAAGTATCATCAGATCTACCAGATGCTGCAGGAAACGCGCTGCCAGGATCTGAAAATGGCAGAAAAGGCGGATGCCCAGACGGAGGCTGCGGATCGAAAGGCTCTGAAACTGATGGCACAGGGCTGACCGACGCAATGAATATCCGTACACTGAACTTTCATCCGCGAACGACGCTGGAGAGCACCTCCTGTATGGATCTGACGCGGAAAATCCGTCCATCGTCATCATCGGCGACGTCTCAGACGTGGCCAGCAAAAAAAAAGCGTGGACGGTTTTGCTGTCAATGATAACGATTCATCCTATCTGGCCGGAGGCATCAAAGTGCCGGCGGCATGCCTGATCAAAGAACAGGAGCGCCGCTTTCTCGCTGCGTCTACCTTTTACTGGACGGAACAGGACGAAGAGGGGAGGATTTGCTGAGGAGCAAAACCGACGTGTCTGATGTCCTCAAAGTCATCGGCGCCAGCACTCTGGTTGAGTCCATGACCGTGGAGGCGCCTGTGCCGGTTCGCCATACAGGAGGGCAGAAGACCACTATCTACTATAACCGGAAGGGTGTCCTGGACGATTCACTTTGGGACTACTACTACGAAAACGTGGCGACGACATCGGAGAAGATCAATATCCATATGCCTTTAAGGGCAGCGTCACCTTTAGTAAAGGATTTGCGCCTAAAACGCCGCCGTATATCGACCGCAACAAGGAATTTTACTTCTATATAGAAAATGAGAAAAATGGAGTTGCAAACTTTAATCTGTCTCAGATGAGCGCCATCAGCCTGAGAGTGTCAGCGGGCGGACGTTATCATGGGAGTTTCCGACAGACTGAAAAAACCACCATCGCAAAGAAAGCACTGACCGGCGCATCGCAGTTGACGTTTTACTGTCGCATGCACATCATGACAGACAGTGGAATCAGCGTGCCTCTGACCATCCAGAGCAATAATCTTGATCACGAGGATCCGTCCTATGCAAAGATTCCAAAGATCGATATCCTGTGGGGCTGTTTCGCAAAGGATACGTACATCACCATGGCAGGCGGCAGCAGAGAAAATGGTCTGTGAGGTCAGGCCGGGCGAGCAGGTCAGAACGCGTGGCGGGAGCTGTAAAGTAGAAGATCTCATTCAGGGGCCTGAGGAGAGGCTGTTTTTGATCAGACCGCCAGGGGAAATGAAATCCGTCTGACAGAAAATCACCCCCTGCTGACCACAGAGGGATGAAAATGGCGAAGGATCTCACATAAAGCAGCATCCTGGAAATGGAATACGGCAGGGACACCATTGAAGAACTTCATCTGGTGGAATATCACGATACGGTCTACAGCCTGCTGCTTTGCGGATGAAGCACTTTTGATCGCAGACGGCTTCTTTGCCGGCGACTTCAAGGCGCAGAACAGAGCGATGAAAGAGGCCGAGGCGGCAGCCAAGGAAGAGAAGAACAGGAAACTCGCACCGTTCCAGGAGCAACTGAACGAGCTGGTCGCATCCCTTGCGGGAAGAGAAAGGAGAACGCCATGAAAGAGAATATGGTGAAAGAAGCCTGTAATGCGCTGAGCATCAGCAACAAAGAGTCCTTAGGCAACTATGTGAGTGTAGACATTGCCAGCCTGGCTGCGGGCCAATATACTTTGGATGTGTGGATTTACATAGTAGGGGCAGCAGTGATATCATCAGCCAGGAGAACGGGATTCGCATCGGCATCGAGAACGAAATGTTCTATTTCTATCATCCTGCGGCGGGCAGAAGGCGGTGCGGCCGCTGGGGCCTTTGCCGAGGAAGAAGCAATGGATCAATCTGCTGTTAAGCTATAACGGCAGCAAGGTCTCCTTTGCGCTGAACGGGTTTCCGGCGGGTGAAATTGCCTGCAGCGGTGCGACGCTGATACAGAACTGCCCGATCAGGCTGGGTTATGGTTTCCACGGATATATGCGCAGCTCCGCTGTTACAACGCGGCTCTCACGGCGGAGCAATACAAAAATTACGTATTTGAAACGGTTTATGACAGTGCGTCTATGACCAGCCTGCTGGCCTTTATCGACTTTTCAAAGGAAGACATGCCTGATATCAGTAATCACGGCGCCACGGCGTCTCCCCACGGTTCCTGCGGGGTCATGAACCTGGTTCCCGTCTATCTGCCGTCAAAGGAAAGTTCGCATCGGTCAACCCTGGAGGCGATATCAATCCGGGAGGATTTGAGAGCGGTGAATTTTCTGTCTATGTCAAAATGTATCTCAGACCTTCGCAGAAACAGAACCAGGTGATCTTTTCCAACGGTGATATAGAAGATGCAGATTCTGTAATTCTCTTTTTGCAGGAGGATGGAAATAAGGTGCAGTTCAACCTACAGTTGGGTTCAGTCAGTATGTGCCTGGGATCGGCTCACGACGTCTTTCAGTGGGTAGACGTTTTGATCACCTATGGCGCAGGCCAGGTAACGGCATTCTTTAACGGCACGCAGGTGACGTCGTCGCATTCCTTTGCGAAGAGACAGCAAAGAGGAGGATTCCGTTTGGGGAACGGGTTTGACTCGGCGCACCCTGAAATGGACTTCACCTGTGAACAATATCTGTTTACGGCAGCTGTATTCGACAAGAAGCTGGGACAAGCCGATGCGGACAGCTTTCTGGAAAATCATCCTTATATCTTTGAGGACGGTCTGATCGCGTTATTTTCCTTTGCACCGGAGCCTGCCGAGCTGACGACCTGCCGCCAGATTCATCTGGACGAGGATGACGTGGTGCTGGCACAGCGGACCCTGGACAGCCTGCCGCAGACAGGGTACGACTACCGCAGTAATCGGACGCAGCCGACGGTATCGGATATGAGAAAATGGAAGGCGGAGTCCATCTGGGATGGACTGGTCAGCTACTACGAAGCCTCTGCAAATCTGACACCGACACTTACAGAAAATCAGAAGCAGGCGGTCATCTGCTCCATTGCTGAAGACAGCGAACTGCTGCAGAGCTTTGCCCCAGCGTTTACCGCACTTACCTTGTCGGAACAGATTTTTGCCAAGTGTCTTGCAGACGCCCTGCAGCGTAAGATGATCAATGTGATCAAAATGGGAAGGTTTGTTGGCAAAGACCGGTGCTGCAGGCGGCGCTGCAGTTGGAGCAGGTATGGCGCTGACTGGCGCTGCGGCTGGCGGCCTGACAGAGGCAGGGAAAGACGTCCTGACGCTTTTGTCACTGATTACCTTATTCACCTGGATTTTAAGTAAAAGCCGCGGAGAAGATGAAGGACAGGCGAAAGGACAAACCGGACCACGACGACGATGACAGCGAGATCACCCTATCTATTACCAGCATGTCCCTTCCAGCACAGTCCTGATGATTTCACGGCCAGCGCAGTTCGCTGCCGTACTTGTGATGGCAGCGTATCCCCGCCGGAGTGGACCAATGCCAGGAGAGATGGGGCAGAAGCCGTTTACATCGCAGACAAGATACAGAACGTAAAAGTAAAGGTGAAATTCATCATTACGGATAAGTCCAAGAAGCCGACTCCGCCGTATCATGTTTTATCTGCCTTTGCCACAGACAGCAGCGCAGTCCTCCAAAAAAGCTGGAGTATTCGGCAAAGGCTTTCAGCCGGGGTTGAATATGAGGGTGAGTTCACCGTGACAAAGGGCAGCTGTGCGTGCAGTGACCTATCCTATCAGGATCTGGAACTGTGGTGGAATTATACGATTAACGGCAGCACCAACACCCTGGCCAACACCAAGGCCTGCATCTACTTCCTTCCGACTACGCCGACAGATCCGGTTTATCTGGATCAGGAACACAAAGACAACAGCGTGCCGCTGGAATTGCTGCGGATGTTCTCTGAAAACTGACTACGCTGCAGCCTCGTGAATATGCGGAACTGGAACAGGTCACTGCAGCGGACATGAAGACCTATACGGACCAGGTTTACAACTGCGCAGCGTTTAAGTATAATCCCAACGCACATCCTTTTGTGACGGTTTGTGATGTAAAGGAAAATGCAGCGCCCTACACGTTACGAGGTTATCTGAATCTTTTCGATCAAAATGCCATGCTACGGGACATTAGCCTGTATCAAAAAAATCCATTCAGAGGTAAGACAGAAGCCAATTGCAATGTTTATGCCTGCATGCTCAGCTACAATTTCTCGCTCCACGGTGTTTTTTCTACCGTCTGCATCATCACCTCAGGAAATCCGGCGGCAGCGCTGCAGACCAACGCCATCAAAGGAGCCGGTGCGGTTGCGGCACAGGCTTTTCAGTTTCGTTACCATGCCATCGTAAAAAGTGCCGCCGCAGGTCAGCGTGACAGGCCTTTTTACACAACGCATATTATGATGCCTGCTGCCGGACGGCGGGTGGAGAAACTCTGGCAAATCTGGCATTTCGAAGCAACTTTGCGACGCCTCTGGTGCAGGCTGGAGAAACGGACACCTACCGCGGCAAAGTCTTCCGGCAGGGCACTGCCGCCGTAGAGCAGCGAAACATGCTCTGCGTGCCGTATGGCATCATAGCGCCGTAGAATGCAATTAGAAATGAAAACAAATAAATGAAAAAATATTTGTAATTTGAAACAAAAATATTGACAACCTTCTGCTGGTAGTAAGATACTTGCATAAGCAAAGTTGAATAGAAACCAAAGACTTTGACGGAGACAGTAGATTCACGCCGAAAAGGCAGGAGCGAACCGGGGATGGTGAGAGCCCGGCGCCGAAGGTAGACGTTTATCGAAGATCACTCCCGAGTTGCAGGGCCGAAAAGCCGCAATTGGCTGAGTAAGCGCTGACGGGCCTTCCCCGTAATCGGAAGAACATATGATGGTATGTTTTGTAGCAGGTGGTTTAGCGCAGATATTTTATCTCCGTCCTGATACAGGACGGAGTTTTTTTATAACATAGGAAATATCGTCCAAAGGACGTATTTCCGTATGTTTCAAAGAACGTACCTTACGAAGCGTCGCCCTTGCGGGCGACATGTGGAAATAGGAATCTTTGATTCCGTCATTTCCACGTTTTTATGGTTCTCGCCCCGCTAGCGGCAGCGTGCGGAACGGCAAGACTTCGTAGCAGATCCAAAGGAGGAAACAAGATGTGTAAGGACAGCAACACAGTAGAAATCAGATGGCACGGCAGAGGGGGCCAGGGCGCGAAGACAGCATGTCTGCTGCTGGCTGACGTCTGCTTCAGCTCGGGGCAAACAGGTGCAGGGCTTTCCGGAGTATGGCCCGGAGAGAATGGGTGCACCGATTACCGCGTACAACAGAATTTCTGACGGACAGAACAGGGTCCACTCAATATCTACAACCCCGACTACGTCGTCGTGGTGGATGAGACGCTGCTTCACTCCGTCGATGTGACGGCGGGGCTTTCGGAAGAGGGCGCCATCATCATCAACAGCAGCAAAGAACCGGCAGAGCTGAGAAAAAACATCTCGGCGGCTACAAGGGAAGAGTCTGCACTGTTGATGCGGAGAAAATATCCATTGCAACCCTGGGGAAGAACTTCCCTGAATACGCCGATGCTGGCGGCAGCGGTCAAAGTCAGCAAGGTCGTAGAGAACGATAAGTTTTTGCAAGATATGGAAAGCTCTTTCAGACACAAGTTTGCGTCAAAACCAAACGTGATTCAGGGCAATATGGAAGCACTGAAAATGTCCATGGAAGAAGTAAAAGTTGGTTAAGGAGATATCCCGATGATAGAGGCAAAGAACATAAATGAACAGAGTGCATGGCAGGAGCTGACTCGGGAGCGGAGATCTATGAGCCGGGCACGTCAAAATTAGTAAATACCGGTGAATGGCGGGTTCTGACGCCAGTCTTTGACGAGGCAAAGTGCAAGCACTGCATGCTGTGCGTCCCATTCTGCCCTGACATTTCCATACCTGTCGTAAACGGTAAGCGCCTGGAGACAGATTTTTCCACTGCAAAGGATGCGGCATCTGCGCCAAAGTATGTCCGTTTGACGCGATCACCATGGAAAAGGAGGAGAAGTAAAATGGCAATCAAAGACAGAATGAGCGGCAACGAAGCGGTCGCTTACGCGATGAAGCAGATCAATCCGGATGTCATGGGGGCTTTTCCCATCACGCCTTCCACGGAGATTCCGCAGTATTTTTCGAAGTATATCGCTGACGGAGAGGTGGAGACAGAGTTTGTCGCGGTGGAATCGGAGCACTCTGCCATGTCCACCTGTATCGGCGCATCGGCCGCGGGAGCTCGCGCCATCACAGCGACTTCCTCAGCAGGACTGGCTCTGATGTGGGAGCTGCTCTATGTAGCAGCATCCAGCAGACTGCCTGTCACCATGGCGGTAGTCAACAGAGCTTTGACTGGACCGATCAACATCAACAACGACCATTCTGACTCCATGGGCTGCAGAGACAGCGGCTGGATCCAGATCTACGCAGAGAACAATCAGGAAGTATATGATAATTACATACAGGCGATGCCCATCGCAGAGCACTGCAGGCTGCCCATCATGATCTGCCAGGACGGCTTTATCACCAGCCATGCTGTGGAGAACATCGAACTGATGGAAGACGAAAAGGTGAAGGATTTCGTCGGGGAGTATGCACCGGAAAACTATCTTTTGAAGAAAGAAAACCCTCTGGCCGTCGGTCCTTACGGCATTTCCTTATTACATGGAGGTCAAAAAGGCCCAGGCCGAAGCCATGAAAGCGGCAAAGGCGAGAGTCCTGGAGGTTGCAGCAGAATACGAGAAGGTTTCCGGCAGAAAGTACGGACTCTTTGAGGAATACCGGATGGACGACGCGGAGGCTGCGGTGGTGGTCATCGGCTCATCCGCAGGTACCGGCAAAGACGCAGTGGACGCTCTGCGCGAAGAAGGAAAGAAAGTGGGGCTGATCAAACTGCGCGTCTTCCGGCCATTCCCGATGGAAGAATTGGCTGTGGCGCTGTCAAAGGTCAAAGCTGTGGCTGTCATGGACAAGAGCGAGGGCTTTTCCGCTTCTGGCGGTCCTGTCTTTGCGGAAACCAGATCAGCGCTGTACGATGCTGATGAGCGGCCCATGATGGTGAATTACGTCTACGGCCTCGGCGGCAGAGACGTGACGGTAGATACCTTTGGCGAAATCTACAGTGAACTGTTCAAGATGATAGAAACCGGCAAGACCGGTGAAGTTTACAGGCATATCGGAGTCAGAGATTTGGAGGAGCAGAAGTCATGAGCTACAGTTTGAAAACAGAATTAGAAAAGAAGGAGAGGCTGGCGCCGGGTCACAGACTCTGTGCAGGCTGTGGAGCAGGCATTGCAGTCAGTGGCGTGCTCCGCGCGCTTTGGACGAGGGCGACAAGGCTGTGGTTTCCAATGCCACCAGTTGTCTGGAGGTTTCGACTTTTATTTATCCATATACAGCCTATGAGGACAGCTACATCCACAGCGCCTTTGAAAATGCGGCGGCCATGACTGGCGGCGTGGAGACAGCCTATAAAGTATTGAAGAAGGAGGGCAAGATCGACGAGACTTACAAGTTCATCTGCTTCGGGGGAGACGGTGGAACCTATGATATCGGATTCCAGTCCCTGTCAGGCGCCATGGGCAGGGTCACGACATGGTCTACGTCTGCTACGACAATGAGGCATACATGAACACAGGTATCCAGCGTTCTTCCGCGACGCCCAGGTTTGCCGATGCGACGACGACGCCTGTGGGCAGAGAATCTTACGGCAAAGTGCAGAACAAAAAGAATCTGACGGAAATTATGGCGGCACACAATATCCCTTATGCTGCCCAGACCACCTTTTTAGGTGATTTCCGGGATTTACATACCAAATCTCACAAGGCGATTTATACAGAAGGACCTTGCTTCCTCAACGTGCTCTCACCATGCCCCCGCGGCTGGCGTTACGAGATGGAGGATCTGGCTGAAATCTGCAAATTGGCGGTGGATACCTGCGTATGGCCGCTCTACGAGATCGAAGACGGCGTTTGGAGACTCAACTATGAGCCGGCAAAGAAGCTGCCTGTGGAGCGTTTCCTGGAAAAGCAGGGCAGGTTCAAGCACATGTTTGCAAAGGGCAACGAATGGATGATCGAAGATGCCCAGAAGTATGTCGATGATCAGTGGGAGAAACTAAAAACAGATGTGAATAGCCTTCTTTCTTAAGAATTCTTAAGTAGTGTTTTTTCGCCATATCCGCTATAATAGAAGAAACATATCGAGATAGAAGGAAGGAAAGAACATGACGAAATATAGAAATCGTTCCATCGCCGTGATTGCAGCGCTGGCCTTGGTCATCAGCATGATACCGGCAATGGCTTTTGGCGCATCCAAGACGGTCAAAGCGGTGACGGGGCTGGAAGTATATCAGATGTCCAATACCAGCGCAGAACTTGACTGGAATTATGTCAACGGATCAGAAGGGTATAAAGTCTATAAGGCGACTAGCAAGACAGGTAAATATACCCTTGTAAAAACGATCAAGAGAGGGAAAAAGACGTCCTATACCGCCAAGAATCTGAAACTGGGAAACACTTACTATTTCAAAATTAAAGCGGTGGATACCGTATATGGCAAGAAGGTTCTCAGCAGCAAGTTCAGCAACATCGCTTCCATAAAGATGAAACAGTGTGTACCGCAGTACACTATTGATTTCCCTGAGAAATTAAACGCTGACGGCAGTCTGACCGTCACCGTCACCAACAAGAGCAAAAAGGAAATCCAGCTTGCGGCGGCTCCGCTCATTTTAACGACCTGAACGATTGGAGCAAGGACGGGATTCTTTTGAAGGCTGTCAAATATGAGAATCTCAACACAGGGGGCGTCGATACCGAGTATCTGAATTATCCTTACCCTCTTTTAAAGGGCGAAGCTGTGAAGATCACCTATGAACTGAACAAAGAACTGCAAGGTACGATTTCCGGCATCAAGGGAGAGGAAGCGCCGACTGTCATCAATTACAAAGATGGCGGAGAAGGCTTTGCCATTGGACTGACCTATAGGGGTCAATTCTTCTACATGGCTATACAATATCCGGATGGACAGAAACTGATGACCTTGGACGAGTATTTGCAGAAGGCCTTGGATTCTGTGGATTTGGACAATTAAATAGGAAGTAATGGGCAACACCTATTTAGAAAAAATCTAAATAGGTGTTGTCTTTTTGTTTGCCGCGTGCTATTATCTATTTAGAAAATTTTCTAAATAGATTTTTAGGGGGGTGGTCTTCGTGGGACTTCCGGAAACGTTTAAGGCGTTGTCGAATCCAGTACGGCGGGATATTTTGATGATGCTGAAGAACGGCAGGATGCCTGCGGGCGAGATAGCTGAGAATTTTGATATGACGGGTGCCACAATATCCCATCATTTGAGCCAGCTAAAGAATGCGGGCCTGATATTTGAGACAAAAGAAAAGAATTACATTTATTATGAACTGAATACGACAGTGTTTGAAGAACTGATGCTGTGGTTTTCACAGTTCAAGGGAGGCGACGATAATGAAGGACTATAAAAAACACTGATCATCTCATCCTTGATATGCCTGCTGCCGCTGGTCATCTCTTTCGCGGTATACAACAAGCTGCCGGATCAAATCGCGATCCACTGGGATGACGCAGGAAACCCCGATAACTATGCGGCCAAGTGGGTTGCAGCTTTCGGGATGCCCCTGCTTCTGCTGGCGATTCACCTGATTGGGATGGTTACCATTCTTCACGATCCGAAAAAAGCAACCAGTCAGCTGCAATGCGTCTGCTCAGCTTCTGGCTGGTACCAGTGCTCAGCGTGATCGTTGTGCCGGTTACTCTTTTTGATTGGCATGGGAAAGGACATTCCGATTTCGACGGTTGTCACCATGATTGTCGGCATTGTGTTCGTGGTCAGCGGGGAACTATCTGCCAAAGAGCAGGCAGAATTATACGATTGGTATCAAGCTCCCATGGACTCTGGCTGATGTGGATAACTGGAACAAGACGCACCGCCTGGCAGGGGCGCTGTGGATTGCAGCGGGATTTTCGTTCTGGTAAGACCGTTCCTGCCGATCCGGACAGGGCTTTGGTTTTTCTTTGTACTGGCGGTCATGGTCTGCCTGCCGGCGCTCTACTCGTTTATTTTGTATGTGAAAAAGGGGAATCGATAAAAGTATCAAAAACGGAGTTTGATGGTCAGCTTTTTGATTGTGATATTCAGCATCGATGGAACCACCCATTTCTTCCGTCAGGACTTTTGCGATTGCAAGACCAAGGCCGGTGCTTTTCCGACCAGTTTCAACGGTAAAAAGCGGTCAAAGAGGCGGGCGGCAGTCACAGGCGAGAGATTCGCGGCTGTATTTGTAAAGGCGATTTCGCAGGTATCACTCATGGTGACTGTGAGATCGCCTTCGCTGTATTTTTACAGCATTACTGATCAGGTTGGCGAAGATACGCGAAAGAGCGCTGGCATCTAAGTGTCGCAGCACCTTTTTTTCGGGCAGTGTAATGACAGGGGTAATGCCCCTGTCTGTCAGTGCGTTGTAGCTGGCGGCAATGCTGTCGGCCAGAATAGCGTCAACTGCCACTGTTTTCGGTTTGAGATCTTCTTTGGTAGAGACTACGACAGAATAGCGAAAAGTTCCTCTGTCAGCTGCTTCAAAACCTCCGTGCGGTTTTGAATTTGGGGCCAGATAACGACAGGCATTCTCGGATTTTTCTTCCTCTTCCAGCATATCCAGATAACCGCAGATTGCGGTCAACGGCGTGCGCAGATCATGAGAGATATTGGTAACCGCTTCCTTTAACTCTCTGTCACCGTGCAGATACCGGCGGCGTTCCTTTCGAAGCAAGCGAAGCTCCTGATTGATTTCTGCTGCCAGCCGCTTCATGGAAGGGTCGCTGCTGGAGATACAGATTAATGTATTCGTTTCCTCTGCTAAAACAAAGCCAAGCTGCCTGCAGATTTCTTTCGCAGACTTCTTCATCAGGTAGATTTTGACTGTCAGAGTCAGAGTTGTAATGCCGAGCGCCAGACTCAGCAGAATGAGAACAGATACCATGGAAACTCCTTTATATATTATAGTCAAAAACGAAGTAGTCCTATTTCGGACTAGTTCGTTTTTGATGAATAGGTACATGTATTTATCGGATGTCTTTTCGTCCGAATAAAAACATCCCAAAGGCATTTGTGACAAGAATGATGACAGCAGAGTACAGGGCATCAGCTTTAAGTGGACAGCTGACTGACCAGAAAGCTGTAGAGATTGCCCTGAAGGCAGAAAATCAATGATAAATTGAAATATCTTTCTCATGCTGCCTGCAACGTACTGCTTGTTAGGTACAGTTTCTGTAGTCGTCTGTCCATTAACCATCTGATACACTTCTACCATGGGAGGACCTTCCAGTCGTTTCATCAGGTAGAAACAGAGAAACATGGAGGCCATGACGGTGATGAGCGCGAGACATACGCATATGGTTTTGTTCTGCAGTATCATAGTCAGCATATTAAAAAATTGCGGCATAGGCTATGATCGCCAGCATACCGTCTGTCATGAGGAGCAGCAACGTGCCAGTTTCCAACTGGAATCCACCGAAAAGCGGGATTCCGATGAGAGAAACCAGAGCCAGATACACCAGATTAAAAAGATACCGCTGAGGGCGCAGGTCAGGAAATTAGTGAAGTAGATTTCTCTCCGCCTGTGGCCGACGATCAGCTTGTTGCGCATGGTGCCGTCGCTGAATTCTGTGCCGATGAACATCGAACAAAAGCGGCCATGACGATGCCGGGTAACGCTACGAAACCAGATACGCCGAAACTATTGAGGAAAGCGAATCTATGGGGATCTGCACATCGTTTATCTCCATGCTGCGCCAGCCAGCTACGATAGTCAATATCGCATATAAAATAGTAAAAAGCAGTGAAATCTTGCATACCATATCCTTTTTCATCCGACTGAAATTTGCTATCAACAACTTATTCACAGCGTCCACCTCCGATCAAAGCCACATAGTAGCTTTCCAGACTTTCATCTCTTTCGTGAACCGCGTTGATTTTGCAGCCTTCTTTTGCGAGAGCCAAAGTCAGTTCTGTAATATTGGCTTCACCAAAGACGTTGGCCTGCTCATCAGAAAGAATGGTGTATTGAAGCTGCAGCCGATCGAGAACGCGGGCCAGGATTTTGGTGTCTGTCACCGTCAGTAACATACATTTTCTGCAGGCTTTTTCTAAATCTTCAGCGCTGATTTCTTTGATCATGCGGCCGCTGTCGACAAATCCGTAATGAGTGGCTAGCTTTGAAAGTTCGTCGAGAATGTGACTGGATATCAAAACAGTGATTTGGTATTGACGATTCAGTTTCAAAATCAATTCTCGTATTTCGATGATGCCTTGGGGATCGAGACCGTTTGCTGGCTCGTCGAGAATCAAAAATCCGGATCACCAGCCAGAGCGATAGCTATACCCAGGCGCTGCCGCATGCCGAGAGAGAAGTTTTGGCTTTCTTCTTGCCTGCGCTTTCTAGTCCCACCAGGGAAAGCAATTCATTGACGCCATCAAAGGATGGCATGCCCAGAACGCGGTACTGCATCCTGATGTTGTCTTCTGCGCTGAGTTCTTGATAGATAGACGGAGACTCTACCACTGCGCCCATGCGTTTACGAACTTCGATGATTCCAGGTGAAGTGTTTTCCCGGCCATAAAGGGTATAGGTGCCATTGGTGGGATTCTGCAGTCCGCAAAGCAGGCGGATCAGCGTCGTCTTGCCGGCGCCGTTTCTGCCGACAAGGCCATAAATCGCCCTTTTTTGATCTGCATCTGCAGGTTGTCAACTGCTTTTGAAATCCCGGTACTGCTTTGTCAAATTGTTTGTCTGTAAAAACATAGTCCATATTTTCATACCTCACTTTTGATTTAATACCGAGATTCTAACAAGCAAAAGTTAAGAAAGCGGTTAAGGCCTTGGTTAAGAAATTGTAAAGATTTATTTATCCTGTAACTGAAAACCGATACCCCATACTGCTTCGATATAGTTTTTACCAGTACACTGGCGGAGTTTTCTGCGTAAATTGCTGATGTGGACTTTTAGAGAGCTTTCCACACAATCTGGTGTATCTTCACTGATGCGGTCCAGCATTTGATTTTTTCGTGATGACTTGCGTTGGATTCTGCATGAGGAGCTTCAAGATAGCATACTCTGTCTTCGTCAGACGGACAACCTGTTCTCCGGCGGTGACTTGGCGGCGATTCAGATCCAGAGACAGCTGACCGTATTGCAGGATTGCAGAAGCGATGGGATTCCCACTATTCCGCAGCTGAACAGTGATGCGGGCCAGCAGTTCTTTGGTGTCAAAGGGTTTGGTGATATAATCGGCGGCGCCGCCCAGCAGAAGATTCACCTTGTCCTCGGTGTCCACCTTGGCGCTGATAACGATGACGGGAATATCGTTAATCTTTTGAAGCACCTCCTCTCCGCTGAGACCAGGCAGCATCAGATCGAGCAAAATCAAATCAGGCTTTGTATCTGATAGAAGGAGCAGAGCTTCTGTGCCAGAGTAGGCGCGCTGCACTTGATATCCTTCTCGAATTAAGAGTTCTGAAAGCATGTCGCCGATATGTTGGTCGTCATCGATGATCGCTATTTTCTTCATTAGAAACACCTGTCCTTATTTTAATCTGCAGTTGAGTGATGTATTCGGATTCATCACTGGTATCATGATTGTCAATGATGTAAAGCTCCATAGGATCGCTGTCAGCAGTCAGACCGCGGGTGGATAGCTCGGTAAATAAAGCGTTCCAGGCTGACGGCATGTGAGTATAGCTGCCTTTGATGGTAGAGCATAAGTAACTGCCGGCCGGAATCACCGCGTCAAAATCTTCCTTATCATCCACGATACAGAAGACAGAATTGAAATTGCCGTAGCCGCCGTTTTTACATAATCTAAGGGGATCGTAGCGCCGATATCCCCATTGCCGATGATGTATAACTGGTCCTCGTTTTCCTTCTGCAGTTTTTGATGATAAAGTCCAAATCTGCGTCGCGGTAAACATTCTCTGAAAGTTTTAGAACTTTCCGTTGCTGCAGATGCTGTATCTGCGGCTGATTAAAAGTCGTGTATCGCCTGTACGTGGCTTTCCACTTCTTCGATTCTGCCAGAGAGCTGCGCTTTTTAACGATTGTAGTTCTTTTAACTTTTGATCGATTGCATCAATTTCCTTTTGGAACATAGCAAGGGTTTTTGAGGTTAAAATCAGCTAAATGCTCTTTGATCTCCGCCATGGAAAACCCAATCGACCGTAATTCCCGCAAAATATTTAAAGTTCTGATATCGTTGATGCTGTACATTCTGTAACCGTTGTCGTCTCGCTTTGGCTTTAAAATGCCAATTTCCTCATAGTATCTGAGAGAGTCTGTCCCAATACTGTATAATTTGGATATTTCTCCGATTTTATAATATTCTTTCATAATTTTTCAAAAAACTCCTTTACATTAGTATTATACCAAGGTTTATACTGGTAGTAAAGAAGATACGACTGACGCCAAGCCTTACTTTGTTTGCGAGGCGTAGCCGTTTTCGTGTGCCGCGCGCCAAAGCGCTGCACTTTTGATAGGGGACCTGACAGTGATTCCACTTTGCAGAATCTGATGAGATCTCCCAAAACATAAGGCTTCCATCTGTTTGCTTTGCTAACTGTGGCAAGCCCATTAAGGAGTTGTTAGTATGACGAAGGATGCAAAAAGATATAAAAAATAGATTTATGAAGTATGTCGTTCCATCGGTGGCAGCCATGTGGGTGTACACGATCTATACCATGGTTGACGGCATGTTCGTAGCCAGAGGAGTGGGCACGACAGCCTTGGCAGCGGTAAATATCTCCATGCCTTTTATCAACACTGCCTTTGCTCTTGGAATCCTGTTTGCGGTGGGCGCCAGTACCAAGGCCTCTATCTATAAAGGGCAGGGCGATATGGAGAAGGCCAACAAAGTGTTCACCGTCAGTACAGTTACCGTCTTCAGTTTAGCGCTGATTGTTGCTATCGCGGCGCTTCTGAATTTGGAACGTCTGGCTATGATGCTGGGCGCTGACGAAACGACGCTGCCTTATGTGAAAGACTACCTGGGGATTATCATACCTTTTGTCGTATGCTATATGACAAGCTACAATTTGGAAGTATTGATCAAAGCTGACGGTTATCCGCAGAAAGCCATCGTCACGACCCTTGCCGGTGCGGCCACTAATATCGTTTTGGATTATGTTTTCGTCATGGTTTTCATTGGGGCATCAAGGGCGCAGCCATCGCGACAGGGATTTCCCAGCTGATGACGCTGTCCATCTTCCTTGCGCACTTCCTTTCTAAGAAGTCCGGCTTCAGTTTCGTTAAGATTCAGTGGAAGTTCAAGGAAGTGGTTTCCATGGCGAAGATCGGCGTAGCCGATTCTGTAACAGAGTTTTCTGTCGGCGCGATTATCTTTTGTTTAACAATACTCTGATTAGAGTTTCCGGCAATGACGGCGTAGTCATCTATACTGTCATCGCCTATGTATCCCAGTTGATCCTGATGACTATGATGGGCATCAACCAGGGTATGCAGCCTCTGGTCAGTTATTATCACGGCGGGGAGGAGCACAAGATCCACAAATATATACTGCGAATTGCTTTGATTGTGGCGGAACGGCATCTTTGGCAGCATTTGTCTGGGGTGTACTCTACCCGAACCCGGTAGTAGCGGTGTTTATCGACAGAGGCGCAGACGCACTGCTTTACGAAAATGCGGTTAACGCGTTCAAACTGTTTTCTTTCTCTTTTTTACCGCTGGGTATCGTAGTCATTTTAGCAGGCTACTTCACCGCGCTGGAGAGACCGAAGTCAGCGATGACGATTTCAATTTGCAGAGGTCTCGTTCTGGTAGTCATTTCATTGATTATCATGACTATGCTCTTCGGCGAAATCGGCATCTGGCTGTCCATGGGCGTTTCTGAGACCATTGCTCTGATCTTGGCAGTCACCATGTATAAGCGAAAACTACAATAAAAATAGAAAAAATAAAATCCAGAAAAATGACGGCATCCGCCGTTATTTTTTTTTGACAATTGGCACAATCTAGTATGTTTGCAGCAATCATCAGGTGGTAAAGTGCACTATAGAATATGTAGTTTATGGTTATACTAAGAGATATAGCAGAAAAACTTAAAATATAGGAGGATTTGAAAAATGAATGAAGAGAATCATATCTCGTCTGATAATTCACTGAACCTTAGCAAGCTGGTAGCCATGATTATCGGCTCGACTATAGGAAGCGGCATCTTTACGACCACGGCAGATATGGCCAGCGGCGGCGCGCATACCGGCGCAGTATTGGTCGGCTGGGCAATCTGCGGCGTTGGTATGACAGGGCTGACCATGTGTTTCTTTGGCCTGAATAAATTGAGGCCAGATTTGACCAACGGCGTTTACAGTTATGCCAGAGAAGGGATTGGCGAGTTTGTAGGCTTTAATTCTGCCTGGGGATATTGGTCAAGCGCTCTGCTGTGCAATGTGTCTTATACGACATTGCTGTTCGGCGCATTGGGCTACTTTTCCCTGTGTTCGGGGAAGGAAATAATTTGATTTCTATTATCTGTGCATCGGCAGTTTTTGGGCTATCAACCTTTTTGGTACTTCGCGGCATCAAAGAAGCGGCGGCGCTCAATGTGATTGCCACCATCAGTAAGATGGTTCCGCTGTTAGTTTTGTCATCGCAGTCATTTTTTTGTCGGTGCCTTCGACTGGGATACTTTTACAAAGCAACTTCTGGGAGATGGAAGCATGCCGGTGATAGATCAGGTGAAGGCGACGACGGCTGCCACGGTTTGGTCCTTTATCGGAATTGAAGGCGCTGTGGTTCTGTCCGCTCGTGCCAAAAAATCCAGTGATGTGGGGAAAAGCCTCTATGACTGGTTTTCTGGGCATCTTTATCATCTATGTATTGGTTGCGGTAATGAGCTTAGGCGTTATGACGCCAGAAGAAATGTCTACTTTGAAGAACCCGCAGATGGCCGGAATCTTGGAGGCAGCTGTCGGTCCGTGGGGCGCAACGCTGATTAACATCGGTGTCATCTTATCATTAGCCGGTGCGCTGCTGGGCTGGACGATTATCGCTGCTGACTGTCCTTATTCGGCGGCAAAGCAGGGCGTGTTCATGAGAGCCTTTGCCCGTGCAAAAAACGACTCACCGTCTTTTTTCTATACATGACCAATGGTATCATTCAGCTATTCTTGATTGTGATCTTCTTTAACGATTCCACGTATCAGGCATTCTATGGTTTGAGTACGCTGATGATTATGGTTCCGTATTTATTCAGCGGATTGTATTATGCCAAGGTTGCGTTTAGAAAGGAAGGGCTGGAGCAAAGCTCCGCCAGTCAGGTGGCCTGGGCTAGATTCTTTGGTATCCTCGGCTCAGTGTACGGGTTCTGGATGTTGTATTCCTCTGGACTGTACATGCTTCTGG
>VOFH01001418.1_pt1 | contig 19844 bp, 39 predicted proteins | sample 5384091 | NCBI WGS metagenome assembly VOFH01 (sample SAMN12384727, study PRJNA508395) | human gut metagenome | isolation source: healthy gut G | host: Homo sapiens
TGGTTCAGCAGCAAGATGGCACATCATCTGAATCAAGCGATAATCACAGTTCTTCTCAATCTTCCAATGATACTATTGTGGATGAGGACACAGCTGCAAACATTCTTGATAAAACGGACCCGGATTTTCAGGGAATCACGCTTTCATCTGCTGACAGCGAAACACTTACCCTGAACAAGTGTATGAAAAGTATGGTATCCATGGTCAGCGTTTTGGCGACTATCGGCAATACAACAGAAAGTGGTTCTTCTGTCAGTCAGGGAAGCGGGGTCATTGCAACTTCAATGGATATATCATTACAAATGCACATGTAATTAATTATTCCAAATCCGCACAAGTATCTGTTATTACATGACCAAAAGCAATATGATGGTATCGTAGTAGGTCTTGATAAGGATGCCGATTTGGCTGTGATTAAAATTGAAGCGGAAGGTTTAACTCCGCTGAATTTGGAGATGACAAGTAATTTATCTGTAGGAGAAACCGTGGTTGCGATTGAAATCCGGGTGGTGTACGTTATTCCGGCTCTATGACCATGGGGTTGTATCTGCAGTGAATCGCAGTGTAGCAAATTATAGCAGTACCGGCATTACGTATATACAAACAGATACAGCCATTAATCCGGGCAACTCAGGAGGCGGATTAATCAATATGCGTGGGCAGATTGTTGGAATTAATACCATAAAAGTAGTTTCTTCCGGTTATGAAGGTATGGGATTTTCTATTCCAATCAGTCAAGCAAAGTCTATATTGGACACATTAATCAGAGAAGGTGATATACCATCTGTGGGCAGACTGGGTATTACAGGTTCCACTCAATATCTGCCGGTAGATGGTGAAAACTATTCTGTAGCAGGCGGCGTATTGATTGCATCTATTGATAGCAGCAGTCCTTTAGCAGACAGCGACTTGGAACAGGGGGATTTGGTTGTAGCATTTAATGGTAATACCATTAAAACACTTGAGGATGTATATACGCAGTTAAAAGATTATCGTGTGGGGAAGAAATTACCTTAACCATTCGCAGAATGAATGAAAATGAGGATTTCACATTTGACGTGCAAACTACGATTATGAACCGAGATTAAAAACTTTAATATTGTTTAAGATTTCATAAAAAAGCCGAACTTTCTCAATTGAAAGTTCGGCTTTTTTTCCTTTTTTTCGTATTCTGACTCGTTTTTGAAAAATTTTTTCACATCATATTTCCCCTATTTAGGCGAATTTTCCACTCTTTTTTTACGGTATAGTGAGGGGGTTTATATAAATAAAAAAGCATTAGGAGGACTTTATGGAACATACAGAACAGGAAAAACAGACAAAATTAGTGGAAGGTCTTGAGCGCTTAGCTTTTTGGTAATGTAACAGATGCCATTAAACTTTTTTGTTTTGTGATGAGTTAAATACCCGCATACTGAATAAATTGGACTTATTCAATATTTCTGAAATTAAGCGACCAAAAGGCGGAGGAATTGAAATCAAATTTTATGACCGTTTGAAGGCGCTGCAATGCTTGCAGGAATTATACAATGGTCAGTCAAGTGATACTTCCGGCTTTTTACCGTGCTTTGGAGCAAGGGTGTGAAAAAACATTTGAGGAGGATGAATCTTAATTGATATTTCAATCATTCTCAAAAAACAGCTGCAGGCATTAAGCTGGTGGTATCGAGGCAGTCCGTATGCCTCTTACACAGCTGTTATTTGTGACAGTGCAGTCAGAAGCGGAAAAACCTTATGTATGAGTATTTCGTTTTTTCTCTGGGCTTTTATCAATTTCAAAATCAATCGTTTGCCTTCTGCGGTAAAACCATACGCTCTTTAAGGCGGAATTTAATCACCCCTGTTTTTACCGATTTTGAAGGAGTTGGGTTTTCAATGTCACATTCATTATTCAGAAAATTGTTTGAGTGTAATCTTTCAAGGACGAAAAAATCGATTCTATTTGTTTGGTAAAGATGAAGGTTCGGCAGCAATGATACAAGGTATTACGTTAGCAGGTGTTATGTTTGATGAAGTTGCCTTGATGCCGCGCTCTTTTTGTGGAGCAAGCTTTGGCAAGATGCTCTGTAGAAGAGGCAAAGTTTTGGTTCAACTGTAATCCGAACATCCTCAGCATTGGTTTTACCAAGAATGGATTTTTAAAAACCAAACAAAAACAGGCGTTATATTTGCATTTTACAATGGAGGATAATCCGTCGTTGTCCCCAAAGGTGCGTAAGCGCTATCATTCTTTGTATTCAGGTGCGTTTTATGAACGCTTTGTTTTGGGAAAAATGGGTAGCGGTACAAGGTCTTATCTATCCTTTTTTATGACTCAAGATAGATTTTGCGATACACCGAAAGGAGCATTTGAGGAATATGTGGTATCCTGCGATTACGGCACCATTAATCCTTCCTCCTTTGGTTTGTGGGGAAAACAACAAAGGGATTTGGTATCGTCTGGAGGAATATTACTATCATTCCCGTTTGACGGGGATGTCCCGCACGGATGAGGAACATTATGCAGGATTGGTGGCTTTAATCGCAGGTCGTCCGGTTTACCAAAATTGTGGTAGACCCATCTGCCGCCAGCTTTATTGCGGTTATTCAGCGTCATGGAGCGTATTTGGTTCTTCCTGCAAAGAATGACGTGGTAGATGGTATCCGTGCAGTGAGTGTTGCTTTAAAACAAGGGGATATCCGAATTTGCAATACTTGTACGGATACGATTCGTGAATTTGGTTTATACCGCTGGAACGATTCCATGCACAAAGATATGCCGATTAAGGAAAATGACCACGCTATGGATGACATTCGCTATTTTGTTTCTACCGTTTTATCAGAAAGAAGTGACGATTTTTTGTTATGGCAACGCAGCGCTGTTGATTTATTTTCAGTACGGCGCAGTCGACATAGAAAATACCAACAACAGATGATAGAGAAAAAAAGGGATTTTTCATTGAATTTCATGAAAGGAAAAAAAAGGACAAGAGGGAAAAAGAAGAAAAAGAACAAAGCTTTAGAAAGTAAGACAGTTGACGCTACCATGGCAGTCCAAACTGTTGGTAAACAAAGATTATTTTTTTGGCAATGTTGTGAGAATAACATCGGAGCGGAGCTTTATACTGCATTAAAGAGGTGCAGTGCCGATTATTGATTCTGCCATTCATAAATTGCTTCGTATTATTGGAATTTTACTGTGGAATGCGGAGGATAAACAGGTGGAAAAAAGAGCTGCATTCTTTTCTGGACCACGTAAAGGTAGACGTATCAACAAGGTATTTACAGTTTATCAGCTGCTATTTTGACCGTTAAGCTTATTACAGCAAAAGAAGTTCCGCCAGCATGATATTAAAATAGGCGTAAAGTTGATTTGGACAACATTGATTTAATGCATAACGATAAACGTTATCCGTGGATATTTATGTAAAAAGATAACTTTGGGGAAAGAAAGCCGATTCCATATCCGATTTGATTTTTGTGCAACACTCAATCCGCCTCACGGTAAAAAGCATGGCGTTCCATTTAAGAGGGTTGCCGTTTGTCAGTGAAGCGCTTCGAAAAATTTATAAATCATTGAGGCGAATTGGGGACAGAGTTGGTAACGTCAGATTTGCAGTTACCTACAAACCGACCAGTGACCCCATGGACCGTGCGTATGCAAAAGAACGTGCACAGCAAATTACAGAGTGGAGCCGTGCTGCTACGCAGCGGCGATATCAGTGATTTTGTGGCAGTGGGTGATGTAGGGATTAAAGTCATTGGCGCGGACAACTAGATTTTTAGATAGTGAAGTACCTGTACGTCAGATGATGGGAGCAGATTATTCATAAGGCTTGGATTGCCCCTGTTTATTTTAGGATTTGTCGTGTCCTCGACCGAAAAAGAATGTCCAGCCAGCAGGCGGATGTTTTAACAAAAGAAATGAAGCTTACCGTATGCTGCTGAACCCTTCTATTGAAAAAAAAATATGTTCCCTTTGGCTTACACTGCATGGTTATGATACCTCTTTTTGAATTGCCTGGGATAAATTACCATGCAGGACCGTAGAGGAAGCCGACGCCAGATTAAACACGCACAAGCAGAGAAACTGGAATGGGAAACTGAAAAGGAAAAGGAGGGAAAACAGTGAACGGAGCCATTATCAAACATATGCAAACAGATATGACGCACGACTTGGAATGCATCAATCAATATACACGCAGGCCATTTACGGAACAGGAAGTATATACGTTTTCCGTGGTACTTTGTGACAACGAAATCGACCGTGATTTTTGAACGGTTCAGTGTAAGCATTACATACGTTAAGTCAATTGTTTTTAGGAAAAACAGGCATTTTGACCACAATATGAAAAACAGGTAATCAAGCGGCGCGTATTTTATGATACAGCAATGGAAACTATGGAAGAAAAAATGACTTCTTATGGAGAACCGTATACTCGTTTGGTAGCAAAAGCATACTTGCCGCGATGTGAAAAAACACAGATTTGATTATGGAAATTGAAAGCGGTATGAAAAAGAGGTAAGCGTAGGTTGTGCTGTTGCAGAGAGAATTTGTTCTGTTTGCGGTGCGAACCAAGTATTCGCACCATGTAACCATAAACAGGGAAAGCGTTATGAAAAAAACGGAATAAAAGAAGTCTGCCACGTTGTTTTGAATCAGCCGACAGATGCATATGAATGGTCTTTTGTGGCAGTACCTGCTCAGCGAGAGGCGGGGGTCGTAAAGATTTTTGCAAAGACGAAAGGGGAATGACGGTGGAACAAATCATTCAAAAAAATGAAAGAGACTCAAGAGGGGCTATTCCTTTCCGAAGAAGAAATCAGAAAATGCTCAGACATCTGGAACAAATGGAAGAATATGCAGCGTGCGGAAAAGCATACAGGGAAGAAGTAAGCCGCAATGTAGTCAAACTTTGCGGTTTGGCACAGCCTCAAATTTCTTCTGAGGTGATGAAGCGTGTGACAGAAGGTATGAGTTTAGATGATTTAAAAGTCTTTGAGAAGGCATTTCGCACAAAAGGCGGAAGAAGTGATTCCACTTTCTCCGCAGTTGGCTGTGGCAAAAGAGAAAGAATACAAGAAAAACAGCCCAAATCAGGCATTTAAAATTTAAGGAGTTGAATATATGAAAGTGTCATTAAACGGTTACGGTGAAAGCGTAACTACATTTGAAGCAGAAGACAGTGTAAGAGCGGGTTATCCTGTTAAAATGACCGGTAACGGCAAAGTTGGTTTATGTACGGGCAAAGAAGCATTTTGTGGTATTGCACTCAATGTCAGAAATGGTTTTGCAGCAGTACAGCTGCAGGGTTACTATAGTGGGTTGCCATACACAGGTTCCGGTATGAAGGTTGGAATCTTAAAACTTGGCGCTACTTCTGATAAGGCGGAAGTATCTGAAACAGGTAAAAGAGTGTCTGGTAGTAGATATAGACAGTGAATCTTCTACCTGCGGTATTATTCTTTAATTGGAAAGGGAGAATCAAATGGCTTTTTATGATAATTTAAAATTGGAAAAAAGGAATGTACAATTCGGTAATAAAAGTTTTACACAAGTATTGAAGAACTGGACTGTTCCAAAACTATGAAGGAACAGAGTTGGAAGGTTTGATGCTTATCAGCGTCAATTAAAACGTTTTGACATTAAAGTAGGAGGCAGCTCCGATGCGGTAGAAAAATTTTTCCAAACCAGTGACAGCGCTGCCTTGTTTCCCCGAATATGTAACACGCAGTAAAGCAAGGTATGGAGTATGCGAATTTACTGCCTTCTATTGTGGCCACCACTACTACAATTCAGTCTATGGATTACAGAACCATTACAGCGTCTCCCAGTGAGGATGACAAAGAATTAAAAGCCTGTGGTGGAAGGTGCCCAAATCCCTCAAACCGTAGTCAGAACACAAGATAATCTGGTAAAACTTCATAAAAAGAGGCAGAATGCTGGTGTCCTCCTATGAGGCGTTGCGTTTCCAGAAATTAGACTTATTTTACGGTGACATTACGTCAAATTGGCGCGTATATCGCCAGAGCACAATTGAAAGACGCAGTAGATGTCTTGCTCAACGGTGACGGAAACGACAATGCGCTTAACACCTACCTCTTTATCTTCAAAACCTACTTATACGGATATTGTAAAACTCTGGGGTGAATTGGCTCCATATGAACTAAACACCATGTTAGCATCGACTGTAACCATGCAGGATTTATTAAATATTGACGAATTTAAAGATGCAACAGCAGGTTTGAATTTTCAAGGTACAGGCAAACTTGTCACACCTTTTGGGAGCGAATTTGCTTCATGTTCCGTCTTTGAAAGACAAAACCATTATTGGTCTTGATAAAAATTGTGCATTGAAATGGTACAAGCAGGTGATGTTATCACAGATTATGATAAACTGATTGACCGTCAATTGGAACGTGCAACCATCAGTACCATTGCAGGCTTTGCAAAAATCTTTACAGGCGCTGCAAAAGCGGCTTCTTATACTGCTTAATTAGGTTTTATTATGGAAGAAGTATTGAGAAGGTTTGCAAGACTTGCAGGACTGACAGTGGAGGAAGCGGAACAATGGCAGGATCTTTGCGGTGACGCTTATGTTTTGCTGGAATCACAAAGAAAAACAGAAAGATGCTTCTTGTGTTGGAGATTTGGTTTGCTGCTGCCGCTGCGTTGGCATTTTACCAATATACATTACATCAAAATGCTGCAGGTCAAGCTGATTTTACCGTAGGAGATGTGCGCATTTCTCACAACAGCAAAAGTGTGGAGTGGGCAAAAGATTTTTGCTTGAGGCGCGCAGTCATGCTGCTCCGTTATTGAAAGACCCGATTTTGGTTTTTGGGAGATGAAAATATGAAAAAAAAGTGCGTATTTAAAAACTATGTTTCAAACATACGGAAATGAGATTACGGTGTACCCAAAATATAAAAAGAATATCAAGTAAAAAGGATTTATTCGCCCGTTGTCTTTTTCAACATTTACCTTCTTCCAATGAGCTGGGCATTCCTTTTGACCATACGGATGACGGCGGTTACTTGTATCTTGGTCCGGCTGAATACCGCATTGACAGGGAATTGAGGAAACCAAACTGGAACAGGATGACGTCCTATATTGGGTTACAAAATCCAGGGCAGTCTATCTGCAAAAATGAGCCAATCTATGTTTGTGCGATACTGCAGAAAGTTGTAGTATCGTAGAAGGAGAATCGTTATGGAAGAATTATGGAATCAAACACCAAAGATATTTTTTGATACCAACACTGTCTCATCTGTTTCTGACCAATTGAGCAAGATTATCGCAGATATGCACATAAGTTAGACGAAGAGGTGATTGGTTAGTGGTACCTCTTATGAAATTCAAAGATTTTATATGGAGTAAAAATCCCGAAACATTCAATATTTCTATTACAAGAGACATTAAGGAATTGTCCGATTCCTTTTCATGGTTCCGTGATGCAGGATTACGGAGAACAGAAACGAATAATCAAAGGAGAAGGCGAGTTTTCGGAAAACGATGTATGGAGACATATCAAAAGCTGGCAGCATTGTTTGAAAGCGGAGAAAGCGGCGTATTATCATTGCCTAATTTTCCTGCTTTCATTGAAAAGCCTGTTTCTCTTTCTTATATGACTGTAAAAAGACCGGATATTCTCCGTTATCAGTTTGTATTCTGGGAAGACAGCAAAAATTCTGTTTCAGTACCTGAAATCTCCTGGTTTCGTATGCATGTTACGGTGAAAGAAGACGGAGAAAATTTATGGACCATTGCACAAAAGGAACACACAACGGTAGAAGAACTGCTTCGGCTCAATCCCCACATTGTATGGCCCAGTTATTTAACAGAAGGTTTGCAGGTGACTTTGCCATGAACTATTGCTGCTATACGGTAAGTGGTAAAAAGTTGCATTATTGCCTCCTATTTCTGTTCAAATCAATGTGCATGAAGATGCTCCTGCCGATGATATGACGGTTATATTCCCGCTTATAGAACAAGTGCCAAAGATAGCAACTATACGTGTTTGGAATGGTGAAAAACCAATATTTTCAGGAATCATAGATGAGCAAATCATGGGAGTGACAAAAAATGGAGCCATGTTAAAATTAATTGCTCGCAGCAGGGCAGCATTGCTTTTGGATAACGAAGCCATGCCACAGGAATATCACTATCCTTCCTTGACTCAACTGTATGAACGACACGTAGAACCGTATGGATTTTGTGGCTTTATCGGCAATGGGGGAACGTTTGATACAAAGATGACCATCACCAAAGGAATGAGTGAATGGCAAGTCATTGAAGAGTTTTGTGTCAGATGCTTTGGAACGATTCCTTTTGTAACAGCTGACGATTATATTGATTGCAGCGGGCAGTCCCAAACGAGCAGCTGGTATTTGATAACAGCGATGCGTCGTGTATCCTCTTATTTGTCGATTCTTTATCGTGATAAATTTTATAAACGAGTCAGTGAATTGTATATACAGCCAAAGCTGGGACAGGCATATACTTCTGTTGTGCATGATGACCAAGCACATAAATTAGGTGTACAGCGCAGACGATTTGTGGTCTCCAATAATTATAGAGGAACACGCATGATTGACAGTGCAAAACGAAAGGCAGTAGAAGTAACGGTTGTATGTGCGGGAGGCATTTGTGGTTCTTTAAAAATGCCTGTTGTTATTTCCGATGCGATTTTTGGGTACCATTGATAAATTGAGTATTGCAGGCTGGACCTATACGCTGAACAGTAATGGGGAACGCTGTGAATATTTGCTGAGAAAAGAAGATATTTAATGATAAGAAATGAGTTGATACGATGTGGATTTCACAAAAAAGTAGGCGCTTTGGAACAACCGAGCGCCCAGATACAAAAGTAGGGGAAGTACTTAGTAATACAGGCAGTCTTTCCATACAGGCTGTGGGACAATACAGTGCAGTGCCCCTAGCGGCTCCGTTTGAATTACTTATGTACCGCCCAAAGGAACAAAAGGTAGTTTTGTTGGAAGAAGAGGATACGGTATTGTGTACGGGGGCAATTTCGAGTCTATAAATTTATCTGAAGGGGAACTGATGCTGCGTTCTTCAGGCGGAGCATATATCTACTTGAAGAATAACGGAGATATTGTCATAAATGGACAAGTATTTCCTCTGCAATCAACTTGAGGAGGATTTCCATAGACAGTTTGATACAAAACAGGGATACGTCTGCCATTTTAGTCAGCGGCAGGCGGGAGTTATTGCAGCGAGTTTGGATACAGCTGACAGCGCATCGAGGGGAATTTCCTTACTGCGGAACGCTGGGCAGCAGATTGTACCAAATTGCTGCAAGCGATTCCAAATGTGAACAGAAGGTATTGGAAGCAATAGAAGAAGCATTGGAGTTCATACCGCAGGTTAGGGTAAAAAGATGTAGTCATTGCAGAGAAAACAATTACAGTTTATATAGAAACGGAATACGGAGACGACGCTTTACAGTTTTCACTGAAAGGAGGAGAGTAAATGGAAACGTATGAGGAAATTTTAGAAAAGAATGAAACAAAGCTTTGCACAGCAAGCAGGTTATGAAGTAGAAAAACAGTGATTTGGAAATACGAATGCAAGTATTGGCAGGAGAACTTTACAGTTCATTTGCAAACATAGAATGGTTAAAGCGTCAGGTATTTCCTCAAACAGCTACGGGAGAATATTTGACGATGCACGGCACACAAAGAGGACTTGTGAGAAAGGAGTCTCAAGCGGCAGTAGGAAGTTTAACTTTTTCCAGAACCAGTGCGCTGAGTTATGATTTGCCCATTCCGTTGGAACTGTTTGTGCTGTAGATAAAGAGGATACGGTACGATATATTACAACAGAAGAGGCAACCTTAAAGGCAAATGAATTGAGCGTGACTGTAAAAGCAAAGGCGAAAGAAGGAGGCCGTAACGGTAACACGGCTGAAAATACCATTCAAATTATGATTACTCCTCCTTCCGGAATTAAGGCAGTGACAAATGCAGAACCATTTATTGGCGGCATGGATGCTGAAGATGACAATGCATTTCGTGCACGTTTATTAAAAAGTTACGCAAAATATTTCCAATGGAACCAATGCTGCATTTTACAGGAATTGGCAATGAAACATCCGTCCGTTTATTCCGCAGGTGTAGTTGCAAAAGATGACGGAGTTGGAACGGTTTCCGTATATGTGGCTACCAGAGGCGGCGTGCCGTCTGATGAAGTCATAGAAATTACAAAACCAATTCGATGAAGCAAAGGAATTAAATGTAGCGGTAACCGTAAAACCGGCGGTTTTACAAAAGATACCGCTGCGGATTCAAATCAAGCCTGCAGAGCAGTATTCGTTTGAGCAGGCCAAGGAAATTTGTATGCAAGTCGTTGATGATTATTTTGCGCAGATGCATATTGGTGGTATTTTCCGTGTTGCTGAATTATGTAGGAACATGTTGGAATCGGGTGCGATTGTCAATCACTTTACACCTCCGGGAGAAGATTTTTCAACGCCGCAAAATAAATTGGTTGTGAAAGGCAATATTATCATTGAGGAAGGCGGCGTGATATAAGTTGAGTATTTCATTTACAGCAATGCAAAATGCTTTGCTTGCAAACGGAATGTATGAAATCACAGAAGATACAAGACTATATGCAGAATTAAAAGCTTATGATGCCGGCTTTCAAACGCTGCATGACCAACTGGATGAATTATTGCAGGAAGCATTGATTCCAACAGCGGTTTCTTATGGTTTAGAAGAAAAGAATTGTTATTTGGTTTGCATCTCAGCTCCTGCACGGAAGAAGAAAGAAGAAAACTGTTATGCATGCGTGGTGCCGTTAATGTAAATTCCTTTAGCAAAGCGGACTTTTTGAACATATTACAATCAGGAGGGATTGAGGCTGAAGTGACCGAATCTCAAGCACACAGCATATAGGCGTACAGGTGTTGTCTGTAAAAGACGGCCAAACACAGCAAGATACGCAAAAATCTGTTTCTGATTACATCCCTGCTCATGTGGAATGTACGGTTACATTTGCAAGTGAAGCAGAATGATTTGGATGTTTGAGTGTATAAGTATCAAAATTTTGGGTTAAATAAAATAGAGAACAGGTTGGGGCAATGTTTGGCATTGCCCCAATTGTCGTAATAGAAGGAAATCACTTGTATTTTCTGCTTTATTATACTATCATTAAGATAAACATTTTTAGGAAAATACAGTGATTAAAAATATAATTTAACGTGTTGGTACAGAAACATTCAGGCAAAACAAAGGGGAACAAAGTAAATGGAACTGCATGAAAATACAGAGAAACAAGAGCGTGCTTTGTTGGTTGCGGTAGATACAGGAAGTTATGATGTAGAGGCTTCTTTGGCAGAGTTTATGAACTTACCAAAACTGCGGGCGCAGAGCCCTTTGGAGCCATGACACAAAAAGACCGGCTTATGAAACTGCTACCTGTGTTGGTTCAGGTATGGTTCAGGAAATTGCAGATATTTGCCAAAAACAGGAGATTGATTTGTTGATTTTTGACTGCGAATTGTCTCCAACGCAAATACGGAATATAGAGGATATTACAAACGTGCGAGTGATAGACAGAACAATGCTGATTTTGGATATTTTGCAGCACGTGCTGTTTCCAAAAAGAAGGTAAATTGCAAGTGGAATTGGCGCAGCTCAAATATATGCTGCCCCGTTTAACCGGAAAGGGTACCGCTCTTTCCCGTTTGGGCGGCAGTATTGGTACCAGAGGTCCCGGTGAAACCAAATTGGAAACGGACAAGCGTCATATTCATCGAAGAATAGATGCTTTAAAAGAACAGTTGGAACAAGTAGAAAAACATAGAGAGCAAATCAATCGCAGAAGGAAAAAGGACGGTACCGTTACAGTAGCGTTGGTGGGCTATACCAACGTTGGGAAAAGTACATTGATGAATTATTTAACGGATGCAGGCGTATTGGCAAAGGATATGCTGTTTGCAACGCTGGACCCAACTGCGAGAGCTTTGCGCTTGCCTTGCGGAAAAACCGTAATGCTCATAGATACGGTAGGGTTGGTCCGCAGACTTCCGCACCATTTGGTACAGGCATTTTAAATCTACGTTGGAAGAGGCGGCAACTGCGGATATTATTTTAAATATTTGTGATGCATCAGCGTGGAATCACAAGTGCACTTAACGGTAACCAAAAACACTATTGGAAGAGCTGGGTTGTAAAGACAGACCGATTATTCCTGTATTAAATAAATGCGATTTGGTTCCTGAGATTAATCATATGCCAATGATTGGCGGTGCAGTGAGAATCAGTGCTGCGACGGGACAAGGTGTTGACCATTTACTGGAGGTCATTGAAGAAAATCTCCCTGTGAAAAATACCAAAGTAGAATTGTTATTGCCGTTTTCCAAAAGTGGCCTTGCAGCTGAAATTCGCAAAGATGGTACTGTACTGCAAGAAGAGTATGTTGAAGAAGGTCTGCATCTTGTTGCAATGGTTACTCCTGACTTATTGCAGCAGGTATTGCCTTATGCAATTTTGGGAGAAAAGAATAATTGGTGTTGATTTGATGATACGAATATTAAAACCAAGCGATATTGATGCTGTAATGAATATTTGGTTGAGTTCCAATATACAAGCGCATTCTTTTTATACCAAGGAATATTGGATGAAATATTTTGGGCAAAGTAAAAGAAATGCTGCCGGATGCTACCGTATATGTATATGAAGATAATGGTTCTGTACAGGGCTTTATAGGATTGAAAAAGAATTATATTGAAGGAATTTTTGTAGAGGAATCTATGCGTGGTAAGGGGATAGGAACACAATTATTAAATCTTGCAAAACAACTTTGTTCTTCTCTTACGTTACAGGTGTATGAGAAAAATCAATCCGCACTGCGGTTCTACTTCAAAGAGGATTTCAAATCAAAAAGAAACAAATGGATTCTGAAACAGGTCAGATGGACTTTACTATGGAATGGGTATGTAGTTTTTTCTCTTCACCAAATCGCAGCATTTCTATTTCATGAATGAAAAAGAGTATGGGTGTAGTCCATACTCTTTTTTATAGATGACATTGTGTTTTTACCATTTCACGAATTTCTTCAAATGTTTTTATATTCTCAGGAGGTATCGTATGAGATTGGATATGCTTCTCCATCCAAACAATATCATACCAGCGGTGAAACTTATAGCCGCATTGCGCACATGTTCCTACTTGACGATAGCCAAGACGTTGATGGAATAACATACTGTCTTTTGTTAGATGAAGGTCTTCTTCAGTTGTGTCAGCAATACAAGCATACAAATTTGTGATGTTTTGAAGGCTTAAAATAGTTTCCAATGTTTGATACAATTTTTTTCCTATCCCCATTTTTTTCGCTGTTTTCTTTACATAAATGGAAACCTCAACTGCCCATTGATAAGCACAGCGTTCCCGAAAGAGGCTTGCATAAGTATAACCTACAATTTCATTGTCTATTTCAGCGACAAGATACGGATATGTTTGCAGCGTATTGGAGATACGTTGTTCAAATTCTTGTACAGAAGGCACGGTATATTCAAATGTAATTGCTGTATTTTCTACATATGGTGCATAAATATCCAATAATGCAGCGGCATCCTGTATAGTTGCAATACGCAGCTTGACTTGTTTGTCCATGAGATAACTCCTCTGTTTTTATCATTGTATTTATTATAATAGAAAGAAATTTACTGTGCAATTCTTATCATACCAATTTTCAAATACTCTCTTAACAGTTAAATATAGTTTTCTGTTAGGAGGTGGTGTCATATAATAGAAGGAATCACGTATTTGTCTGGCTGAAAACAAGTGATTTCTAAGAGTGTGATATGAAAAATGTACAAGCATATAGTATCTGAAATAAGGTTAAAATAAAAATCAGTTACTAAAAAAGCCTTGCTTATTTTAAATAAGCAAGGCTTTTTTTTAATGAATACGATATTTAGATATTCTAATAAAAATGGTGAATCAGTCTTGTTTTAGTATGGTTACAATATCACCAACAAACACTTCGTGATAATCTTTTTCTTTATAGAATGTTTCATCAATGGTGCTATCTATAAATGAGCTGGGCTCCACTTTTTTGTTTGGACATCTTTTGCAGATGAAAACCAGTTTTGCTTCAGCGTAATAAGGCGCCTCTTGGTCAAACATGACGGTCAGACCGGTTTCTTTATCTTTGTCTATATCTCTGCCGGATTTGGTACCGCATAGTTTTAATGCAGGCTTATAGGTTTCATCGAATACACATAATGAATAGTACTCTTCACGGTCCATAAATTCCATAGTATAACGCTGTGGACGTACCAAAACGTAAGTGACATTTTTTCTCCACAGCACGCCCAATCCGCCCCAGCTGACGGTCATGGTGTTATGTTTATCTTCATTTCCGGCGGTTAATAACATCCATTCTGTTCCAATGGTTGTAAAAGGATTTAGTTCCAATGTTTTTGGATCAATTGGTTTTAAAGACATGTTTATACCCTCCATATCGTTGTTTATCAATTTTTATACAATCGTAACCTTATTTATTATATTACAGATTCTCAGTAAAGTTTGCAACTGTTCGCTATGAATTCTCAGTTTCTTTTCAAATGTATTGCATTTTCTACAAAGGAAACCGTAAAAATCACATGAATTTTGTCATGATGTGAAAAATTTTATCAAAACTGAATAATTATGCATTGTATGCTTGTAATATACAATCAGAAGCGTATAATAATACTTATATTTCAATAACGGATAAAAGGAGCATAGATATGGCACAACAAATTAAAAAAGTAGTACTTGCATATTCAGGAGGTTTGGATACCTCTATCATTATTCCATGGCTGAAAGAAAACTATGACAATTGCGAAGTAATCGCAGTTTCCCTGACCTTGGTCAAGAAGATGAATTGAAGGCCTAAACGAAAAAGCAATCAAAACAGGCGCTTCTAAATTGTACATTGAAGACATGAGAAAAGAATTGATTGAAGAATATATTTGGCCTACTTTAAAAGCAAACGCTGCTTATGAGGGCAGATATTTATTAGGTACTTCTTTTGCAAGACCTTTGATTGCAAAAAAGACTGGTTGAAATTGCAAAAAAAAGAAGGTGCAGACGCAATTTGCCACGGTTGCACAGGAAAAGGTAACGACCAAGTTCGTTTTGAGTTGTCCATTCGTGCATTTGACCCGGATATTAAAATCATTGCTCCTTTGGAGAGAGTGGGATATCAAATCCAGAGAAGAAGAAATCGACTATGCAGAGGCTCACAATATTCCTTTGAAAATTACAAGGGAAACCAACTATTCCAAAGATAAAAACCTATGGCACTTATCTCATGAAGGATTGGATTTGGAAGACCCTGCAAACGAACAAAATATAATGAAATTTTAGAGTTAGGCGTTTCTCCGGAACAGGCTCCGGATGTAGCAACTTATGTAACCATTCACTTTGAAAAAAAGGAATTCCAACTGCAATTGACGGCGTTAACATGAATGCTCTTGAAGTTATGGCAAAATTAAATCAATTGGGCGGCGCAAACGGTATTGGTATTGCGGATATTTTAGAGAACAGATTGGTTGGCATGAAATCCCGCGGTGTTTATGAAAACTCCCGGCGGTACTATTTTGTATCATGCACACAATAAATTGGAAGAAATGTGCTTGGATAAAGATACCTTCCATTATAAACAACAAGTTGCTATTACCTTCGGTGAATTGGTATACGACGGTAAATGGTATACTCCATTAAGAGAAGCTTTATCCGCATTTGTAGACAGCACTCAGGAATATGTAACAGGCGATGTCAAACTGAAATTGTACAAAGGCAATATCATTGATGCAGGTATGACATCTCCATATTCTCTATATGATGAAGATACCGCAACCTTTGATGAAGATGAAGTTTGCAATCAAAGCAGACGCTGCAGGTTTCATTAACTTGTTTGGTTTGTCTATCAAAATCCAGGCAAAAAAAAGGACGTAAATTCAATTAAGGATAATCCATAAGGAGGGCTCCCGGCATGAAGCTATGGGCAGGACGTTTTTCAAAAGAGATTGATCAAAAACAAATGACTTTAACTCTTCCATAAAATTCGACAGCCGAATGATTGAGGAAGATATCAAGGGCAGCATTGCCCATGCAACCATGTTAGGTGCTTGCGGAATTATTGAGCAATCAGAAGCAGAACTAATTTGTAAAGAGCTGGAACAAATTTATAAAGATATTCAGAACGAAACATTACCTATTGACCCAAATGCGGAAGATGTACACACCTTTGTAGAAGGAGAGTTGACTCAGCGTATTGGTGTTTCCGGAAAACGTCTGCATACTGCACGCAGCCGTAACGACCAAGTGGCATTGGATGTACGTTTATACTTGAAAAAGGAATGTGATGCATTATATAGCCAAATTGAAGAATTGGTAACAGTGCTTTGTAAAAGGCGATGACTCATAAAGGCGATGTTATGCCGGGATATACCCACTTACAGCGTGCGCAGCCCATTACATTTGGTCATCACTTAATGGCTTATGCAGAGATGTTCCTGCGTGACCTTGGCCGTTTGAAAGATGCCAAAGCGCGTATGGACGAACTTCCGTTTGGGAGCGGGTGCATTGGCAGGTACTACGTATCCGTTAAACCGAAGTATGACTGCTGAATTATTGGGCTTTCAGAGTCACCAATAACAGTTTGGACAGTGTTGCAGACCGTGATTTCTGTGTAGAAATTGCTTCTGCCATTGCGTTGGCTATGGTGCACCTATCTCGTTTTTCAGAAGAAATTATTTTATGGTGTTCTTGGGAATTTAAATTTGTGGAGTTGGACGACGCCTTTTTCTACAGGTTCCAGCATTATGCCGCAAAGAAAAATCCAGATATTGCTGAATTGGTACGCGGTAAATCCGGCCGAGTCATTGGTGATGTTGTTACATTATTAACCATGCTGAAGGGATTACCTTTGGCCTATAACAAGGACATGCAAGAAGACAAAGAGGCAATTTTTGACGCAGTAGATACCTTAAGAATGTGCCTCACTGCATTTATTCCTATGGTAGATACTATGAAAGTGTTACCTGAAAATATGCGCAATGCCGCAGCACGTGGATTTATTAATGCCACAGACTGTGCAGATTACTTGGTGAATAAAGGTTTAGCATTCCGCGATGCCTATAAAATAACCGGCACTTTGGTTGCACAATGCATTGAGCGAAACTTAACATTGGAAACATTGCCATTGGAAGATTATAAAGCGGTATGTGATACCTTTGATGAAGGTATTTATGATGCAATCTCTTTGGAACGCTGTGTAAACGGACGCAATGTTTTGGGTGCTCTGCTCCTGAAAATGTAGAGATGCAGGCAAAAACGAGTATTGAACTTGCTGGGAAAATAACCGGCACAATGGTGAAAGGCAGGCAAATCAATGGAAATTAAAGTTGGAGTTGTCGGCGCAACCGGATATGCAGGCGCCGAATTGGTAAGACTTTTATTAAACCACCCTTATGCAAAGCTGACTGCAATCAGTTCAGTTACCTTTGAAGGGCAAAAAAATAAGTGAGGTATATCCCTTCTTATCTTGGATTATGCGATATGGTTTGCAAAACTCAGGAGGAAGTGGTGGAAAAATGCGACGTTGTATTTGCAGCATTGCCGCATGGATTATCTCAAGAATTGGCAGCAGCCTGTGCCAAACGTATGAAATTCTTTATTGATTTAGGCGCTGATTTCCGCTTGGAAGATGAAGAAACTTATAAAACTTGGTATGGCTGTGAATTTCTTGATAAAGCGTTGCATGAGCAAGCTGTATATGGACTGCCGGAACTGTTCCGTCCATTTATCAGAGGAAAAAGCTTAATTGCAAATCCGGGTTGTTATGCAACAGCAGTTCCTTTGGCCATTGTGCCTGCCATGGAAGCGGGTTTGATTGAAACAGACCATATCATTGCGGACTGCAAATCCGGAACAACAGGCGCGGGCAGAAAACCTACCCAAACCACTCATTTTCCGGACTGTAATGAGAGCTTTACCGCATATAAGGTAGCTGCTCACCGTCATACGCCGGAGATAGAACAAACATTATCTTGTTATGCTCCAAATCCGGTAAAATTAACGTTTGTTCCGCACTTGCTTCCGGTTAGCCGTGGTATTCTGGCAACATGCTATGCTACACTAAGAGAGGGTGTAACAGAAGAGCAAGTTCGTTATGTGTATGGACGACGTTATCAACAGGAATACTTTTTGTACGTATGCTGCCAAAAGGCAGGTGTAGCCAATATTAAACATGTGCAGTATACCAACTTCTGTGATATTTCCGTCCATGTAGATGAGCACGCAAACACTCTGGTTGCCATTTCTGCCATTGATAATATGGTGAAAGGCGCTGCCGGTCAGGCAATACAAAAACATGAATTTGGTATTGGGCTTGGAAGAAAAAAACAGGTCTTACATTAATTCCACCGGCATTTCAATTGTAATTTATCATACAAAGCATAACCCTGTTGCGATGCGCAGCGGGGATTTATGTCCTATAAAGAATATGATGGAGGCAGCATATGACATTTCATATCATAGAAGGCGGCGTTACAGCAGCAAAAGGATTTCAGGCTTCGGGAATTCATTGTGGTATCCGCAAAATCGCAGCAAAGCAGACCTTGCTTTGATTTACAGTGATATTGCCCTGTGCAGCGGGCAGCTGTATACACAAAACTTAGTAAAAGGCGCTCCCATTGCGGTTACCAAACGCAACATTGCAGACGGTATGGCACGAGCTGTGATTTGTAACAGCGGCAATGCCAATACCTGCAATGCGGACGGAAGAAAAAGCACAGAAAATGTGTGATTTGATTGCAGCAGAACTGCATATTGATGCAAGCGACGTGATTGTAGCATCGACAGGCGTGATTGGTCAGGTACTGCCCATTGAACCGATTGCAAATTCGGTAAAAACATTAGCAGAAGCGTTAAGTGCAACAGGTTCCAATGATGCGGCAAAAGCAATTATGACGACAGATACGGTAGAAAAAGAATATGCACGTTGAGGTGGAACTGGACGGTAAAACGGTAACCATAGGCGGCATTACAAAAGGTTCGGTATGATTCACCCCAACATGGCAACCATGCTTGGTTTCTTATCGACAGATGCCTCTATTACGCCGGAACTGTTGAACGAGGCACTGCACACAGCCATTGAGGATACTTTCAATATGGTAAGTGTGGACGGAGATACCTCTACCAATGATATGGTGTCCGTTATGGCGTCGGTTTGGCAGAAAACCAAACCATTACAGAAAAAATCATGATTATGAATTGTTTACACAAGCATTGACAGAAGTTTGCGCAGTGTTGTCCCGTAAAATTGCAAGGACGGTGAAGGTGCAACCAGATTATTGGAATGCGCTGTCACAGGGGCAAAAAAAAGAGGATAAGAACAGTTGCAAAATCCGTGATTTGTTCTAATTTGCTGAAATGCGCTATTTTTGGCGCCGATGCAAACTGGGGAAGAGTGCTGTGCGCAATTGGTTATTCAGGTGCCAATATTAATATTAATGGTGTGGATGTTGCATTTGAATCCAAACAAGGACGTATTGAAGTATGCAAAAACGGTGCAGGTTTGCCTTTTGATGAGGATATTGCCAAGAAAATTCTTTTTTAGGGACGACATTATTGTAGCGGTAACTTTGCATGAAGGCAGCGAATGCGCAACTGCATATGGTTGTGATTTGACTTATGATTATGTAAAATTAACGGCGATTACAGAAGCTGATTTAGAATATTGTAAAAAATAAAGGAAAAGGATGTCATATGAATATTTCCAATAACGATAGAGCTCAAATTTTAGCTCAGGCTTTACCCTATATTCAAAAATATGCGGG
>VOFH01004092.1_pt1 | contig 19842 bp, 30 predicted proteins | sample 5384091 | NCBI WGS metagenome assembly VOFH01 (sample SAMN12384727, study PRJNA508395) | human gut metagenome | isolation source: healthy gut G | host: Homo sapiens
TTTTTCATTGCTTTTTGCAATAATAGTAAATATATTGTACCCTATATTTATTATTATAAAAATGGCAGTAGAGCATAAACCTAAAATATATTACCCTAATATAATACGTTTTTTTAATACATTTACAATATTGCTGCTTTTTTAGCTACTAATACGAGAACGATAAAATAATTATTAACTGATAATTTGTTATGTATAAATATGCTATTTATATTGGGAATATCATTATAATATTGATATTAGCCTATTGTTGTCTTGTTGGTTCATTCCATTTATCAATATAGGAAGAAAGTGGTTCTATGTAGAAATATAGTACTGTTTTCATTCATTGTTTGTTTATGTATCTATTCTTTTTCTATACTCTATTATAAGAAAAAGATTCAGCAGATGGGAGGCTATTGATTTGGAAATGTACATGGGAACTGATGCAAACCACTCCAATTGCAGGGAACGGCATTGATTGTTTTCATAAGAATTATATGGATTATCAAACTAACTATTTTAAACAACACCAGACAGTCGGTTTGTTATGTTAGCTGATAACGTTAAACATCCTTTTTAATGAATATCTATTGATTGGGGTTCAATCGGTATCATTGGTTGATATTATTAATAGGTATGATTACTTTTCTTCTTTTTTTGTTACAGAAGGCAACCTATGAAAGAAAAAATATATTTATTGGCCTTATTATCCATTGCTGTATTTTCTTTTTTTCTCATATCCATTTACATATCCTTTTTGTATGGATTGTTACAATAACATGTATTGTCACATTATTTCTGGTATATAATTACGCTGCAGAACTCTATAAGAATGGAGAATATGAAAATGTCTGAATATAGCAAGACAATGTAGACGTTATTGGGCTGACTATGATTTGGAACTTATTCAAACAGGAGCATGTATTGAGCTGAACTTACTTGACAAAGCGGAAAAATATTTAGAAAAGCAAAAATGATGTGTTCCAATTCGTTTTATGCCAATATATGAATTGATGAAACTTTATCAGATAAATGGTGAAGAAGAAAAAGCTAAACAGATGGCGAAAAAGAGATTATAAAGAAGCCTATTAAAATCTCTTCTTATAAAGTGAATCAGATAAAAGAAGAGGCTAGAAAACTATTGGAACTCTGAAAATACTATTTTTACATTTTGACACTTGTGAAGTTGGTGGTGAAGAGTTGCCCTTCACCTGCTATCGCTCATCAATAAAGGGATATAATGAAAAGGTGAAGGATAGATGAAATCTTATCAGATGGTGTATCTCTCCTATTGACATACAGACTGGATCAATGGTTGCTGATGTGACAGTAATAGGCATAGCTTTAGCATTAGGCAGAATAGGGAAAGACATAACAGGAAAACATAAGAATCCCGGTAGTAACCATTAAATTACTGCCGTACTTTTTTCATGTTGTGCAATAGAGAGAATGAATACAACGATATTTATCGTGTTTGTAGGTCTATTTTTCGTTTACATAGGTTCAACTTTAAATCATCAGTCTTTCATTGCTGTTTGTTTGATGAAAAAAAAGTTTTGTATTTGTCCGATATTGAATGTTTGTTTTGATTTATTTTATTGATACTACTCATGTGCTTATATTGTCCGGTACTTTTCTGCTATTTTGATAGGAATATTAGATTAATATTCTTCATTTGCATATTCAATTGTGAATTGAATGTAACCTTTTTAATGCTTGAATTAATGAATCCCTTATTATTTAAGAATATGAAAAGTCTTTTATCTTATTATTATATGTTTTTATGCCTTGTATGTTTATCAGCTGGACTGTAGTTGGGATAGCAGGCAATATCCCATAGATGTGGAAACTGCATTAGAAAAGGCTGGAAATAATCGTCGGGAATTGGAGAAAGTTTGGGATTATTTCATAAAGAAAGGCGATCAGCAAATGTTGCAAGCTGCTTATTTTTTAATAAGGAATATGGATATTCATTATACCGAAACTTATTACTTAACAGATACTACGGGAAGAAAGGTGGAGTTTTTGTGAGTTTGATTATCCTGATATTTCATCTGTGGTGATAGCGATAGATTCTATGCGTTTACATTATGGGCATCTGATTTTTAGGGACACGGTGATTCCTGATATAGAAAGAGTTAACCGATTATGAATTGAAACTCGAAGTAGCACAAGAATGGGTGAATATTGAACGATCGCCAAAAAAACTGTTCAAGCTGTGCGATGTGAAGGATCATAAACCTGTGGTTTTACAGGAGTTGGATGAAAAAGAAGATAAGAAAGGAGGTTAATATGAAGAAGAAAGATGACAAGCTCTAGAATAATATATTTTTAAATTCATTAAGAGATTCTGGGGATGAGACTAACAGTCCCTCTCCTAAATTAAAAGAAATTACCTCAATGGATATTAACGTAGTTGCCTTTAAAACTTTCGATGGCCTCTCCGGTAGTGTTTCTCCTAATATTTAACTGATATGGATGCAAATCTTTTATTTATTTGTTATTTTCCTTTTTTACTTCTAATATGGACCTTTGTTCCTTTAAGGATAGGAATAAACAAATTGAGGAAGAGTGATCACTTAAAATATAAATATTTATGGCTAATCATTATTCTTTTTACAAGTTATTTGGGGCTAGTTTTTTGCATTTTATTCATTAAAAAGTATGATAATTTAGACAAAAATTAGAACATAAAATGAGTCTAATATGTCTCCTAATCTTGAAGACTACAAATAGAATCTAAGAGGATGTGTCAAAACTCCTATTTCGAGGAATTTACCCTTGCTACAGCTATCTTGGTAGGGATAAATCTTTCTATTTAGGCATTATGACATACCCATTATACGCTATCATGAGATTGACGGAAAAATGCATGGAAGCTGCTGTGGAACCTTGATATTTAAAGATGGAAAAGGAATCATTCACCTTGACAATTTTACAAAACATTTTATCCTTAATCCTTAATATATGGTGCAAAAGATTTCGAAATGTACAATGGAATCTCCTTAAAAGTAATTGAGGTTTTTAGTATATTAAAATCAATAGAGACATTTGCATTGAATAAATATTTAAAGTAAACTCGAATTTTAAAAGCAATGAAACGTCTTACATATAGTTTATTATGGGCACTCCCCATTATTAATTATTTATGGAGTATCATTTTAGATATGATGCCCAATTTGCCCTTTGATTATATAGCTCAGCAAATTAAGGAAGAACCACCCATTTAGCCACGGCGCATATAATAGGAAGTATATTACTTATTATACTCTTGTATTCATATCTATTGGTGTGCTACATACGAATACGTCATGGAAAACCAATAAAATTAGTAACCATTTCATGGATGATGATACAGACCGCTTTGCATATTGTTATGTATGTCTATACGTCTTTCTTTCTTTACAACTATTGTTTCGTAAGAATGGAGTATATAGATAACAACAACTGATAGGGGTGATTATAAGTGTGTTTGATATTTTTTTATTGTTTATATACAGAGAATCTCGTGTATTTATATTTGTAATTAGTTTCTTATAAGGCATGAAAGTAAAAAGTAAAATGGTGTTGTATAGAATCCTATGGTGGATTTTACCAATCTTAAATCATCTTTTCTGTATAATTATGGATTGGCTTGTTTCTGTTGGTAATTTTAATAATATGAAATGTACACCTTTATATTGGAATGTGTGTATAATTGGTAATGTAAGGCTAATTGTATGGCTGTATCTCTATCTATGGATATGCAGTTCCTGTGATTTTAACAAACAAGCGATTTTGATAATCACTGTTTTAACAGTTTTTGTACAAATACTCGTTCATCTTGCTATTATTGCTTTTGTTACGACCACCACGTATGATCTGTATATGAATGGCGAAACATTTCCTGTAGGTGAATTTATTTATTCATTGCTTTATTTTATACCATTTTATATAGTAGCATTTGTATTGCGAGGGAAAGCTATATCAGCAAAATAAAGGTTAATAATAAGGTTGATTTTTATATTTAATGAATGAGGGTGTTTCATAAATATCTTTTGATTCACCCTCTTATTCTAAATTTTATATCATGAAGAATGTTTTATTTTTGTTTATGTTATTACCTATTGTTTGTCATGCCCAAAAGGTGACTCAAACTAATGAGGGTGCAATTCGTATTGAAGGCGATACCATTTTGTATTTTGATGCAGAGGGATTTTCTATAACGGAACGAGCTCATTCAGATTCTCTAAAAAACACATAAATATATTATTTCGATTATAGGAACAGATGAAAAGCCAGAGATTCATTTAGTTTATAAATATCCCAAACTTGAAACATTAATGGGTAAAACACTTCCTCTGTGTGATTTTTCAGATATTAATGACAAGCCTGTAAAAATTGATGAGAAGGATATTACTGTTATCTCTTTTTGGGATAAGCATTGTAGTATTTGTATTCGTGAACTTACAGTTTTGGATATACTTGCTGAAGATTATTCAAATGTTGGTTTTATTGCGTTAACTCCAGATAGTCGTGAGAAGTGCAACATCTAATTAAAAGGTTGCATTTAAATTGGGAAAATATCATAGTAGTTCCCAATTATGATGGAGAATTCCACGATACACTTCGTATCAATGTATATCCAGCAAATGTTATTGTGGATAAAAATAGAGTTATTAAAGGTGTGACAGTAGGAGGTAATATCCGTAAGTTATTACGGACACTAGAAAAAATAAGCGATGAAAATTGATGAAAAATGATAATGAAGAATCTGTATATAGTGCCAATTATGTTCGGCATACTTTGCATAGGTGCTCTCTTTGTGAATTCATCTACCTTTACTGACAGTCAAATCTTTCCTAAATGGATATTCGCTTTTGCGGGATTGGGGGTAATTGGGAGTTGTCTTTCAGTCTTGTTCTTGACAGGTAAGAAATTCATTTGCAATATCAAGGTACTGATTGCGATCATTGTCATGCTCTGTGTTTGTCAGGCTGGATATGGGATATTGCAATTTTGTAATCTCCTATCTCCTATCTCCAATACCTATAAAGTAACTGGTAGTTTTGATAATCCCGCCGGATTTGCTGTGTGCTTATGTGTCGGATTGCCTTGTACTATCTATTTCTTGCTCGACATGAATACTAAAAGTATACGATGGAGCAGTTGGATTGCATTACTTATCATATCCATAGGAATTTTGATGTCTGAATCACGTACAGGATTGCTCTGTATTGTTATTGTTGTAATTGTTCATTTAATTTGTTATAATTGGAGAAAGATTCATGGAGGAAAAAGTATAATAGGATTTTATTTCGGTCTAATGCTTTTTTTCGTTAGTACGGTTTTTTCTTATCACTTCCATCTATCAGTGGAAGAAAGATTCTGCCGATGGACGGCTACTGATATGGGAATGTTCTTGGGAAATGATAAAAGATAAACCTATCGTTGGGCATGGAATCGGTGCATTTGAGGCACATTATATGGAATATCAGGCTAGCTATTTCGAAAGACATCCGGATAGTAAATATACTATGCTGGCAGATAATGTAAAACATCCATTCAATGAGTTTCTCTTGGTAGGTGTGCAATTGGGAGTAGGGGATGGATTATTATGATCATACTGTGTATGTTTCTTTTCTATTGTTATAAGAGACACCCATCTACTGAGGGGTATACAGCTTTGTTGACCTTATTGGCAATTGCAATCTTTTTCTTTCTTTTCTTATCCTTTCTCTTATCCATTTACTTGGATTATTGTTGCGTGGTGCATTGGCGTATTAATAATGAAAGGTTATGAGAATATTGATATCTGGAAAATTACTGGAATGAGAGTGAAACGGACGATGGTAATGACATTGTTAGTGGCAAGTTTATTATTGCTTTATGGGGTAACTAGAAGAACGATTGCTGAATTGGAATGGAGGAAGATTTCCAGTCTGTCTCTCAAAGGACAAACACGGGCTATGTTACCACGTTATAACAAGTTGTTATCGGTTTTGGAAAAGAACCTTATTTTTTATATAACTATGCAGCCGAGCTTTATGTTGGCAAACGCTATCAGGAATGTCTAAAAAATAGCTTCTGATTGCCGTAACTATTGGGCGGATTATGATTTGGAAATATTACAGGCTGAAACATATATCAGCTTGAAACGATATGAAGAGGCTGAAATTTATTTGAAAAAAAAGCAGCTCTAATGTGTCCTGTCCGATTTGTTCCACTGTATAGGTTACATTATATATACGAAAACAAGGAAATGAAGAGAAAGCTGATAGTCTGGCAACGACTTATTATAGATAAACCAGTGAAAGTCAATTCGGCTGTCGTTCGAAAGATAAAGTGGAGATGCGTTCATTGTGTTCGGACGTTTGCACAGAGTTTTGAGTCGATTAATAAAATATGATTATAAGATGAAAATGCGAATTTATGTGATTGGTATAGGTATTCTGGTTGCCATGTTAGCGGGTAAGGTTTCCGCCCAAGTAAATATGAGAGTACTAAAAGCGTTTCCTGCACATATCGTGCAGCGAATACATGAAATAATGGTATTGTGTCCAGTAAGTGAAGAAAGTCAATGGAAGTTGGGGGATTATTTTGTGCGGCAGGATAGTCTTGCAAATGTGGCGCTGCGACATGATAGTACGTCCCTTGCATTAAGTGATTACTATCGTACTTTGTAGAAGAATTGGAGGCTGTTCTTTCTCCGTTAGAGTTGAATGACTATCGTTTGAAAGTACAGTACCACCATTGTGCTAACCGCATGCGAAGGATGATTCAGCAGAGGGAAGCTTTGCAACTTACTCCCCATCAGGTGGAGGCATTATTTACTGAAAGCTGTCGCTTGGAGACTGATAAGAATATTCGTGATTTTGGGGAACAGAGTTCCATATTGCTGATAGTATTCTTACACCTTCTGTACATAAACGTTTCTATGGGTTGTTACGAGAATCAGAAATAGCGGAAAATGTGAAGAGACAAACAAAAGAATTAGCGGAAAATAATCTTTTACCAGTAGATATGGATAGTATACAGACATACCAATATCTGTGTAGATGTGAGATGGAATTGCAGGCAGATATCACATACTGGCGAGAGGCTGGTAATAGGGAGAAATTGGCAGAAGCTGAAGTTGTTTACAAATTGAAAAAGCCGAAGTGTCTGAAAAGGTTGGAGCTTTATTGGATAGCACCTGAGTGGTCAATCATTCGTTACGCTATACAAAAAGAAATGTTGCTGGACTGAATCTGACCGAGCATGGATTAGACTCACTATTATTGAAAGGTGAAGAATACAGACGACTGGAGCAAGAGAAGAAGCATGCCAATGAAAAATTCTCGGAAAGTGCTTTGGATTGCCAACTGGCACAATCTGTGTTGACAAAAGAAGGAATCGATAAGTTATTGGCGGAAAAACGGAAGAGCTGGATACAGGGAGATGTAGAAAGAGAGATGAATGAACTTGAAAGATATGAACTCGTCAATAATGCTAATCGTGAGAGTGTTTTGAAAGAATTAACTGATTATAAGCGACAAGTTGGGGTATCGTACGAATGGGCCGCTATTGAGCGGTCACAAGAAAATCTGTTCAGATTGTGTGATCTACAAGATCATGTTCCTTTGATTTTAAAAAAATGGAAGAAAACAAAAGCAGGAGAGGGCTGAATGGAAAGATGATAGATTTTGAATGATGAGGGAAATAGAAATTTATGATAAAAGTAATATTATTATGGACAGATAAGAGATTTGTCTCTCTTATGTTATCTAAAGGAAGATAAATTAATCAATCAAATAAAAAAAAATGTTATGCGGAAATTAATTTCTTATAAGCGAACAATGTTATGTGTTTTTGCATTTTTCGCAGGAGTATTATCGGCTTCGGCACAAAGTTACTCTTCTAGTACTGTTGATGGCCTGCCAGTGAGAGCTCTTTTTGTATCAAATGGGATCATATATGGAGTTGAGGAAGTTCACACACTATTTACAGAAGGAATACCTGTCACTTCCACAAAAGCGAATTTAGATAACCTATTTACTAATGTACCTCGTTTTGTAAAAAATGCAGCTGATTTTAAAATGCAGTCTTTTAAATATGTGGGGCGAGCGAAAAATCATCGTTTCATTCGGAATCGAATTAAAGAAAGTATTCCAAGTGTTAATGACTGGAGGATAAAGACCGAAATATCTAAAAAAAAAGAATGATACGATTACACAGGTATGCATAAGTATGGTAAGAGAATCTTGGCGGCAGATGATGGATAATAACAAGGTTGCATCATTAAACAAGAAGAATGCCCGGAATATAATTCTCGAATGGGGAAAGTGGCAAAAAAAATGGATAAGCTAATGCCAGATCTCCTTTCATGCATAGCAGAAATAGGTGACGAGGTTTGGTGTGTGCGCTTTATGTATCAAAACGTACCTTATGTAAGTTATGTGTTTATAGATCCCGAAGATTTCCGCGTACATTACGCCGCACCGTGGCTTTTTGCATTATCAGATGAACTAATTGAGTGGGTGAAGTATAAACGAGAGTTTGTATCTGACAGGGATAAATAATCATTCAAAATAGTGCGTGTTTTAATGTTTTATTGAATCAATTGTTTATTTTTGAACCTCTTTGAATGAAATGAGTACCCTGATTTCGTTATAATATATGGATATTTGTACCCTGATATTATAAATATTTATACCCATGGTCGTTATCACACAAACTGTTTTTAGTTGTTGGAGCAGAGTCTTTTCAGATAATATGCTGGAAATAGGAACGGGAATAGCTCTGTTCTTTTTTGTTTTCTTTATTGGAAATACAAGAGACTGTATGTTCAAGGTGAATGTGAACAGGCTACTGTAGCATCTCGACTGGAAAAGGAGCTTTCGGAAGAAATGAAAATAATAAATGAACTGGAAACAGAAGTGAATCGCTATAGAACGATTTTCAATAAGCAGTTTTGTGCTGATAGTGCAGTTTCATTAAAGGATGTCGAATCTTTCAATTTCTATGTATCGCTATTAAGGAATCCTGCTTCTGCGAATCGTTTTCTATGGATGAGTGGGATAATTTATTTCATTTTACAGATATTGTTTCTAATGATTTCTGCACACGTTTTTTAGAGGTATATTCATATTTAAAGTGGAAGGATATACGCTTATGTTGTCTAATCAGACTAAGATTCTCTACTAATGACGTAGCTATCTTGTTAGGAATAAAGGAAGAATCTGTTATTAAAAAAATAAAAATCGTTTAAAGAAACAGTTAGAAGTGGATATAAAACATTCCTTTGAGGGATTTGATGAGTATATTAATCAATTCTGATAGTTGATGCAAACAACTGAATTATAAACGTGAAATTGATATTGAATGAGTATCTGACTTAAATTCATACCTAGAATAGTCTATTTTGAACTTCAGACATACAAAAGAAAAGTTTATCTTTGCTACCTTCAGAGAAGAAGTAAAAATAGTATCATTAAAACGTTTGAAGTATGAAATTGACATACCTTTTGTTGGCTGGTCTAATAGGTTTAACTGGCTGTTCGCCGAAAGTAACACAGAAAGAAGCACGAATGATAGAACTGCAAAATCCTATTTTGCCGGGATATTTCGCTGATCCGTCATTAGTGCAATATGATGGAAAGTTTTATATGTATGTGACAGCCGACCCGTGGGGAACGGACTTTCTTTCCTGTTGGGTGTCCGATGATTTTCAGAATTGGACGTTCCATACATTGAACTGGCCTACTAAGGCTGCATGTACCACTCCTTTGTCGGAGACAAACAAGGTATGGGCACCTTCAGTCGTTCAAAAAGGAGACACTTTTTATATGTATGTCTCTGTCGGGTCTGAAGTGTGGTGTGGGAAAGCAAAACATCCGCTGGGACCATGGGAGAATGCATTGGGCAACCAGCCTATGATTCCGGGCGACACGACCAGGTATTATCATGTGATTGACGCGGAAGCGTTCGTTGATGATGACGGCAAATCTTATCTTTATTGGGGATCGGGATGGAACTGGACAAACGGACATTGTTTCGCTGCGGAACTGAATGATGATATGAGTTCTTTCCGTACAAAACCTGTTGAAGTCACCCGACCCGATATTTTGAGGCTCCATTGATGGTGAAACATAATGGAAAGTACTATTTGACTTATTCTGAAGGGAAAAACTATTGATGAGACGTATGAAGTGCGTTATGCGGTCGGTGATAATCCGTTCGGTCCTTTTGCGGAAGCAGGTAATAGCCCGATATTGAAAGTGAATGACAGCTTACGTGGATATGGTCCGGGACACCATACTTTTATTCTCTTATGGAGGTGAAGATTATATGTTGTATCACCGCCATCGATTGCCTTTTGTGAAAGGTACGGCGTATCGGCAAACCTGTATCAGCAAGCTGACTTTTTGCTGCTGATAAGAATGAGATTAAGACTATTATTCCTTATCATACACAGGCATTTCGGATTTGGTTAAAGAAAAGAGAGAGTATATTCAGCCCGAATCAGTGATAAGCAATTCTGTATTGGCCGATTATGCCGGCGCGGAGAATACTGTAGACCATAGTTATAGTACCCGTTGGGAATCAGCTGATGGAGATGAAAATCCTGCATTGACAGTTTCGTTTGGCGATGTTGTAGCTATTGATACGGTTGAAGTGCGTTTTGAATATCCATGGGAGAAATATTATATAAAAGTAGAGACTTCTGTGGATGGTAAAAGACCGGAATACGGTAACTGATTGTACGAAAGATGGTATTTCCGGTTCTCCTGTCAGTATTCCTGTAGCTGGTGAATGTAAGTTTGTGAGGCTTGCTTTGCGGTATCCGAAGGAAATGCCAAGCCGTCTGTTTGGGAGTTGTTGTTTTATTAAGATATATGAGGGCAGGGGAATATATTATTGATTGAATGAATCATTTTTGAACCTCTTTGAATGATTATTGAGGCTTTATTCATTGTTATTGCTAGGATTTGGAGTTTTTGATTGATTAGAGTACCTGTTTTTCTTCTATTTTTAAGAACTTTGTCCCAGTGAATTATTTCGATGATTGGTGATAGTTGTAATTTTTAAAATTATAAATAAAATAGAATAGACATGAATTGCACAAGAATGAAAATTAGCTTTAGAAAGAGTGTTTTGAACGTACTCATTTGGGGAGTAATGATGCTCTTTGCTTATCCGCTTTCAGCACAAACAAATGGAAAGCCCGGCAAAGGATTGTATGAACTGTTTAGTACCAAAATACCGGATGGTGCACAGTGGGAAAAACCGGATAATAGATATGTACGCGATGGAGGATACTCGACGAAGTCAGAAAACTATATATATTTGGATGACTCGAAGAGTCCGGCCAAACTGACGGGATTATCCATTCCTATCCGGGAGAATCCGGGGCCGGGCGAGTATCGTTATATCACTTTGCCTGGATTAAGTGGGGAGGTGACCAAATAGGTATGCAGTTTCATGTATCAGATAAATCTGTTAATCAGAAGGGGCAAAAATATGACTTTACATATATAGCAGGAAAGTCAAAGGATGTGATTAATCCTTTGAAAGGACTTAGTGTGGGGGAAGTTCCAGGACATTGGATGGTAATGACACGTGACCTTTGGAAGGATTTCGGTAATATCACATTGACAGGAATTTCTTTTTATCTGCCCTGAAAGACGTGATGCTGGTTTTGATGAAATATTTTTGGCTAAATCACAAGAGGATATAAAAAATGCTCCTAAGGTTCTGCCTAGTGAAATAGCAACTCCGGTTCCCGTAAATGAGGATGAAGAACAGTTGGTATATGAAGAAGCGGCTACAGACAAGAATGAACAGCCAGAAGGAGTACAGATAGACTGGGCTGCACAAATCAAGGCGGGTGGTTCAATGATGTATCCACTGTATTTGCTGGGATTAATCGCTTTGGTCATTGCGATACAACGATTGATAACTTCTCGTGAAGGTCGCCTGGCTCCGAAACCCCTTCGTGAGAGTGTGAATGAATGTCTGGCTAAGGGTGACCTGAAAGGGGCTTTGGCAGCATGTGACAAATATCCCTCTACATTGGCTAATTCTTTACGTTTCATTCTTGAACATATAAAGGCTGGAAGAGAAGCTGTCAGTCAGACAGCCGGAGACATGGCTGCTCGTGATATTCGTACTCATCTCGCACGTATCTATCCACTTTCGGTCATTGCTTCACTTGCTCCGCTGATCGGTCTTTTGGGTACGGTTGTCGGTATGATTGAAGCATTCGGGTTGGTGGCATTATATGGAGATGAAGGCGGGGCTTCCATTTTGTCCGATTCAATTTCAAAAGCTTTGATTACGACTGCTGCCGGTTTGATCATCGCAGCTCCTGCCATTGCTTTGTATTTCATTATTAAAAATCGTATTATGAAATTGGCTTCTTTGGTAGAAGTAGAAGTTGAAAATGTAATAACTACTCTTTATCTGGAGGACGATAACTCAAAGGGGACAGACGTATCTAAATCAAAAAAGAAGTACAGCCATGAGATTAAATTATGATGATGAAGATAAGGTAGAGGTGCAGATGTCGCCCTTGATAGACTGCGTCTTTCTGCTACTGATCTTCTTCCTTGTGACTACTATGATGAAGAAGTGGGAAATGCAAATACCTTTATCACTTCCTTCAATGACTTCCAGCCTTTCTACTACACGTGCGGGAGAAGAGGCTGTTATCATTGGGGTAGATGAGGATAAGAATGTGTATCAGGTAGTGGGGCACGATGCTTATTCGGGAGAGAGCCACTATATACCGATTTCGGACTTACATGCTTTTCTGACTGAACTTCGTAATAGTGAGGGACGGAAATTGCTATTGATGTGGCGGCTTACCGGACTGTACCCGTAAATACGGTAATAGAGATATTCGATCAATGTCAAATACAAGGATTCACGCGTACGCGTGTCCGTTTGGGTAGTAAACCTTATTTAAGCTTATGAGACTATCACTATTTAATAACGAAGATGAACCGGAAGTGTCTATGTCGCCCTTGATCGACTGTGTGTTTCTGCTATTGATCTTCTTTCTTGTCTCTACAATGACGAAGGTGAAAAACAGGGATATTTCAGTGGATCTGCCGACTTCGGAATCAGCTATAAAACTGAAACCGGATGATAAACAGGCTATTGTGGGACTGGATGCTGAAGGTAACTTTTATTGGGACGGACAACCTTGTTCAACCAATTTTATGATGGAACAATTGCGGGAGACTTGTATCTCTGATCCGGGTCGGCGTATCCGCATCGATATGGATAAACACACTCCATTCGGACGTTTTGTGGAAGTAATGGATGCTTGTCAGTTTTATAATTTAACGAATATAGGAATACGAACATATGACGAAAACTACAACAGGGAGTAGCCGTCTGACGGTTATCTTGTCATGGATTATTGCACTGGTCTGTTTCATGGGTGGAGCTTTGTTTATATGGATGATGCCGTCACCGGATCAGGGAGCTATTGACTTGCAGGCGAAAAACAAAAGTCTCGAAAAGCGTCAGTGAAAAATAAAGAAGGAGCAGTCGCAAAGGGCGCTTCCTGCCAACTATTCCGAGCAGTTGGTCAAACAGTCGGAAATATTAGTTAAAAAGAATTTGGAGAGTCAGCTTGGTAAGTTTCAGGGAAATGTCCAGGAAGATGAGGAAGCGAAAAGATGAGTTGTTGACTAAGGTGGAAACACGCCAGTTGCCGCGTTCAGCTCCTGCCGATGCTAATGATACATCAAAAGCAAGAAATATACCGCAAGCTGGTAATCTTCGGGAATCCTTTCGGTTGAGGATATGTATGTTCTTCTACGCGAATATGAAGCTGAAATACAACAGAACCATTTAGCTGTTAATGCAGCCAGACAAGCTCTGTCTAGAGGACTTTCATTTCCTGAAGTGTATAATTCATTAAAGGCAGGTTCTTCCCGTATGCCAAGTTTTGATGAACTGATTCGAATGCAGGCAAAAGGGTGGAGAATGGGGTACTTCGGATGGCAGTAATGCCAGTGCCGGTTTGAGTATAAAAAGTACGGCAGACTTGAACAATTACCGTGGTCTGTTGGGACAAGCGACCCGACAAGCCGGACTTGCTCAATCTCGGTTGGAAAATCTCTTTGGAGTAGTGAAGCAGGTCGGAAAACCTGGTGGAGGTGCCGGTGAAGGTAATGGTCAGCCTGGTGGAAGCGAAGGCGGAGGCAATGGAGATGGAAGCGGTAATGGTGGCATGGGTGAAGCAGCCCAGGGGAATGGGAACAAGCGACCGATGAATCATTATGCAGGCTCACGTTTGAATCAGGCAATGGTGAAAGCACAAGCTTTACCCGGACGTCGTTTTTCTAAGAATGCAGAACGCAAAGGGTGGTTGTATATCAACACCTGGTATATGATTGGTCCATGGGATAGTTATGGACGGGAAGATTTTTCGATTGTGCATCCACCTGAAATTTCTGTAGATTTTGATGCTGTATATACGGATGGACAGGTGGGGACGGGAATTATGGAAACGGATTCCGACCCGATTAAAGTAATTGGAGAAGAGGTGCATTTGGATGGAACATTGCGTTGGAAATTTATGCAAAAGTGAGTCTATGCATAATACGGTACCCGTTACTACCGGAAATTCAACCTATTATGCTTATACGGAGCTTTATTTTGATGAGGCTACTACGATGTTGGTAGCTATCGGTACGGATGATAGCGGACGGGTATGGATCAATGGTAAAGATGTGTGGCGTGATTATGGTACCAGTTGGTATAATATTGACGAGCATATTGCTCCTTTTGAATTCAGGCAAGGATGGAATCGTGTTCTGGTTCGATTGGAAAACGGGGGTGGAGGAGCTTGTGGATTTAGCTTCTTGATTATTCCGCAGGATTGAATAGAAAATATGTCAACAGTTTGGTTCTTGTAGTGTCGGGAAAGAAAAAAAGAATACTAACTAACCCTCTCTATGAATGCTGATCCTGTCGGTACTGTAAAAGGTATTGGCAGGATTTTTTTATTATTGAATGGTGAATTATCGTTCAAAGATCGTTTTTATGTTACATATGAATGATATTTGTACTGTTTTGACTGATTTGGAGACCTTTGTTCTCAAATAATGTTCCATCTTTGCAATTGTAATTTCATAGAATATGGTATCGAGAATTTTATACTGATTTGTAAAGTAGCAGATTCAGATTTGATTAATTGATATGTGTGTTTATTTTTTAGTTTTCAATAGGTAATAGTTTTAGTTTTTTGGGGTAATTAAATGGGATTAGTTTTCAAATTCGCTATCGGTTTTAATGGAAACATTAACCGGTGGTGAATTTCTAAAGAGATTGGGGGATATTTGAATATCAATTTAGGTATATCTTTGGCTTGAATATTAATTAAATATAAAATGATAAGGTTTGTTTTTACGGTATTTTTATTTCTCATATGTGGCACTGTTTTGCCGCAGGTTAAGTATGCTGTTAAAGGTGCCACAAACGAAGAAGAATTGGAAGGGAAAAGAGTTTACCTCTATATGGTGGAAGAGGATAATCGATTGGCAGATAGTACAATAGTTGTAAATGGTCAATTCCAGTTCGAGGGAGAAATATTACGTCCTTGTTGGGCTTGTATAAGGGACAGCATAATGGGAGAACCAGCTTTTTATTGTTTTAGAAAGTGGAACTATAAACCTTCTTTTAAATGAGAGCAATTTTTCGATGTGAAGGAACACCAACCAATAATACTTTTCAAAAAGGTTGGCAAGCATTTAACTCATTAAATCAGGAACGTTTAAAAAATTATGAGGCAATTGACACTATGAATGTAGATAAAGGAAAGAAAAAGAACTATTTCTGAAATACCGTAGTGATTCCGAGAAACTGACTGAAATATTTGTAAAAAAGAAAATGTGAGTAAAAATCTTGATAATATTATACCTTCTTTTTTGGCTTCGTCTTTTTAATCAGCTATTCTCTACAGATGAAATAAATACTATGTTGGCCAATGCCTCACCAGTACTGAAAGAAAATAGTTTTATGAAAAAGATAATGAACGTGCAATCTGGTAAGCATTATGTTGACATAGATATTGAAAATCATGAGGGAAAAAATCAAATTATCAGAAGTTTTAGGAAAAGGAAATTATATATTGATAAATGTTTGGGCGTCTTGGTGTGGCGGTTGCATTGCTGAGCTTCCACAAATTCAAATTGCTGGGGAGAAATATAGAGACAAAGGGTTAAAAATAATAGGTTTATCTATTGACCGAAGTAAAGATGCCTGGAAAAATGCCCTCAATCGGCTTAATCTTCCTTGGCAACAGTTTCATGTCGATTATTCCTTTATAAACACTTATGGTATCAACCAAATTCCGGTATTGATATTAATTGATCCGGATGGAATAATCATGAAACGTAATTTTTGGATTGAGGAATTGGAACATTTATTAGTGTATAAAGAATAAGTGTGAAATGAGGCTGGCTCTTTAGAGCTAAATATATCGTAATTGAATAAATATTGTCCTGTTTTGACCGATTTGAGAACTTTTTTATGTAAAGAAGAATATTTCATCTTTGCATTGGTTTTAATAGAAACATTAACCGGTGGTGAATTTTGTAAAGAGATTAATGTATCATGAAAACAATAGAATAGATTGAAAATGAAAAGACCTTTATTGTATTTGCTTATTTTGTTAGTGACTGTATTCAGCACTTCCTGTACTCAATCTTCAAAGGGAACATTTGAAGGTGGGTGACAAGACTTTTTGCTTAATGGAGAGCCGTTTGTCGTAAAAGCGGCAGAGATTCATTATCCCCGTATTCCGAAGGAATATTGGGAACATCGTATTAAAATGTGTAAGGCGTTGGGTATGAATACCATTTGTCTTTATGTTTTCTGGAACTTCCATGAACCGGAAGAAGGAAAATATGACTTTACCGGTCAAAAAGATATTGCGGCTTTCTGTCGGCTTGGCACAGGAAAACGGTATGTATGTGATCGTTCGTCCCGGACCGTATGTTTGTGCAGAGTGGGAGATGGGCGGATTACCTTGGTGGTTGTTGAAGAAGAAGGATATTAAGCTTCCGTGAACAGGATCCGTATTATATGGAACGTGTGAAACTGTTTATGAATGAAGTTGGTAAACAACTTGCTGATCTTCAGATTAGTAAAGGTGGGAATATAATTATGGTACAAGTAGAAAATGAATATGGATCATTTGGATAGACAAGCCATACATTGCTGAAATACGTGATATTGTAAAACAGGCAGGTTTCACAGGAGTTCCTTTATTCCAGTGTGACTGGAATTCTAACTTTGAGAACAATGCTTTGGATGATTTCTTTGGACAATCAATTTTGGTACAGGAGCCAATATTGACGATCAATTTAAGCGTTTGCAGGAACTTCATCCCGATATACCGTTGATGTGTAGTGAGTTTTGGTCCGGATGGTTCGACCATTGGGGAGCGAAGCATGAGACACGCAGTGCGGAGGATTTGGTAAAAGGAATGAAAGATATGCTTGACCGTAATATTTCATTTAGTTTGTATATGACCTCATGGAGGTACTAGTTTCGGGCATTGGGGAGGAGCAAATTTCCCTAATTTCTCTCCGACGTGTACGTCTTATGATTATGATGCACCCATCAATGAATCAGGAAAAGTCACTCCCAAATATTTTGAAGTACGTAATTTGCTAAGTAACTACTTGCCGGAAGGCGAATCGTTGCCGGAAATCCCGGATTCTATTCCAACTATTGCCATTCCTTCATTTAAATTGAATGAAGTGGCGATACTGTTTGATAATTTGCCGGAGCCAAAGATCAGTGAAAATATTCAGTCAATGGAAGCGTTCGATCAGGGATGGGGAAGTATTCTGTACCGGACCACACTACCGGCATCTAACAAAGAGCAGAAGTTGACAATTACAGAGGCTCATGACTGGGCACAGGTTTTCCTTGATGGCAAGAAATTGGCGACGTTAAGTCGTTTGAAAGGGGAAGGGACTGTTATTCTTCCACCTGTGAAAGAAGGAGCCCAATTGGATATTCTGGTAGAAGCGATGGGCCGTATGAATTTTGGTAAAGGCATTTATGATTGGAAGGGTATTACTGAAAAAGTTGAAATCCAGTCGAATAACGGTGTTATTACTTCATTAAAGAACTGGAAAGTTTATAATATCGGTTGATTATGCTTTTGCCAAAATAAGAAATTTGTGAAGCAAGGATAATCCGAAAAAATACCCTGCGTACTATCGAGGGACATTTACACTGGATAAAACCGGTGATACTTTCTTGGATATGACTAACTGGAGTAAAGGGATGGTCTGGGTGAATGGTTATGCTATTGGACGTTACTGGGAAATAGGACCACAACAAACCTTATATGTGCCGGGATGTTGGTTGAAAAAGGGAGAACGAAGTGATTATATTGGATATGGCTGGTCCTGTACAACCACAGATGGAAGGATTGCAACAACCTATTCTTGATAACCTGCGTGTACACGGTGCTGCCTATGCACATCGTAAGGTCGGTGAAAATTTGGATTTAACGGGGAAGAACCTGTTTATGTAGGTCTTTCAAATCGGGTAATGGTTGGCAACATATGAAGTTCGGAAAAGAGGTGGAAACACGTTTTTTCTGTCTCGAAGCATTGAATGCACATGATGGGAAAGATTTTGCAGCCATTGCGGAATTGGAGTTACTAGGAGCTGATGGCAAGCCCTTGTCACGCCAACATTGGAAAGTTGTTTATGCAGATAGTGAAGAAACTGAAGAGGCAAATAATATTGCAACGAATGTGTTCGATTTGCAGGAATCTACTTTCTGGCACACAAGCTATTCTTCAGCTGCCAAACATAAATTCCCGCATCAGATTGTGATTAATCTCGGTGAAGATAAGGTAGTAACCGGATTTTCATATTTGCCGAGAGCAGAAGCCGGCAAGACGGGAATGATAAAGGATTATCGGGTATATTTAAAGATGATGCCTTTCAAACTTTAAGAAAGGATCAATTTTATGTTTGTGATACGTTAAGATATTTAAGTCAAAGGATTGATTATTAAGTTTGTTCATTGTTATAGGAAAGTAAAAGAATAACTTCCACGTGAGTGAAGGTTTTCTTTTACTTTTTTTTTTTATATTGGTTGAAATCATAAAGTAGCTTACTTTTTGTTCTTTCTCTTATATTGTATAATCTAAAAATAACTAGTGATGCAAAGATGAATAAAAATGGATTTAGCCAATGCCGGAGCGTACATTGAGCGTTTGCGGAAAGAAGGGCGATATTCTACCGCTCATGTTTATAAGAATGCTCTTTTTTCTTTTAGTAAGTTTTTGGAACAGAACATATCGTTCAGGCAAGTCACGCGGGAATGTTTACGTTGCTATGGACGCATCTTTACGAGTCCGGATTAAAGCTCAATACGATTTCTACTTATATGCGTATGCTTCGTAGTATCTACAATCGGGGAGTAGAAGCGGAAGTGCCTTATGTTCCCGGTTGTTTCATGATGTCTATACAGGCGTGGATATCCGGCAAAGAAAGCATTGCCTGTGACCCGACCTGCACAAACTACCGTATGAAGACCCGAAATCCTTGAACGTTTGCGTCGTACGCAGACGATTGCAACTCTGATGTTTCAGTTTTGTGGAATGTCATTTGCGGATTTGGCGCATTTGGAGAAATCGGCTTTAGACCAGATGGCTTCAATATAACCGTATCAAGACTACAAAACACCTATGAGCCTGGAAATTCTGGAAAGTGCAAAAGAGATGATGAATCCCAGCTTCGAAGCAATAAAACCGCTCTTCCTGATTGTCCCGACTATTTATTTGATATTCTGCATGGTGATAAGAAGCGGAAGATGAAAAAGCATATAAAGAATATCAGTCTGCTCTT
>VOFH01004267.1_pt1 | contig 19817 bp, 43 predicted proteins | sample 5384091 | NCBI WGS metagenome assembly VOFH01 (sample SAMN12384727, study PRJNA508395) | human gut metagenome | isolation source: healthy gut G | host: Homo sapiens
TTTCGTATTTCCAAACTTATGTACCCTATAGCAGAAATGGAACGGTTTTTGCAATTGTTTTATCGGACCCTGTGGGCCAAATCAAAAGGCGAATTTATCCGGGCGATGCCTGGACTGTGAACTCGAACATGACCCCCGTCCGCATTGTATGTCATGCTGCTGACCACCGCCAGACAATTGTAATCCCCCCAGCTTCAGATACTTCTCGTCGATCTGTGGCCCGCTCCACCGTGACCTTCCGCTTGGTGGTCACAATGTTTTCTCCCAGCACCTGCTCCATATACTGTAGATCGATTGCTCCCGCGATCTCGGGCGTCAGCCCTTGCCACATCCTTTAGAAATAGTTGTGGTCAATGATCAGCGCTTCCCCCTCTATATAGCGGACCCGCTGGATATAATAGATTTCCTCCCCACCGGAAGGTGGTCCTCCCGTGAATCCGCTCGTCCACCGTGAGCTCAGCGAAGCACACCACCTTGGTGCTGTACTCCTTCCGGTTGCGGGCCACCGCCTCCTTCAGGCTCTCGATCCCGCTCAGCATAAATTCCGACGGATGTCCCGGCTGATAGATGACCCGCACGCCCTTGCCGTGCAGGCTCTGAACATACCCCTCCCCGGCCAGGCGTCCGATGGCGCGGCGCACCGTGTTGCGGGAGCAGTCGTACTCCTTCACCAGGGTGTTCTCCGAGGGGAGCAGCTGTTGAAACCCATACTCCTGCTGTTCAATCCGCTCCCTCAGCTCCTCATAGATCTGATCATATTTCGTCTTTGCCACCCTTCGGACCTCCCGCATAAACTTGTTTATACAACTACAACTATCCTACCACATATCCGTGCCGGTTACAACCCTTTCATCCGGGCAGCAACCGGCACGCCAGCCCCAGCGCCAGGAGATGCACCGGGTAAAACCAATAAAACAGCCATTTTAAAGCGTGCGCTCCACGCCTCCCGTCGTAAAGGCAGACGACAAGCCCCGCGGCAATTCCCCCGGAAGATATGCGAAACTCCCCGCGTCAAAGACCAGCAGGCACACGGCGGCAACCGGACCCACCGCCGGTCCCTGCCCAGGTACATAACTCCCATGGTCAGAATCCCCGCAAACCCGTAGTCCAGCCGCAAAAAACTCCGCCGCGGCTCCCCGCAGCCCAGAATCAGCGCATACGCAGCTCCTGTCCCGGGCCTCCGGCCCGCTCTCTCTAAAAGCCACAGCGCCGTCAGCCCCGCCGCCAGGCTGAACATCACGTTCTGTCCCGACATGTCCAAGAGGCGGCCAGAGAGCGCCAGATCATACGGCACCTCCGAGAGAAGCGCAAACAACAAAAGGCGCCCCATATACCGTCCACGACTTCTGGTGTGCACAAACCCTTCCACTAGCAGCAGGCAGAACGCCGGAAACGCAATCCGCCCCCGCCAGCCGCAGCCAGTAGATCAGGCTCCACAGCCGGTCGCCGTATGCCGACTGCGCCACCCATGCCCCGTAGCCGGTTCAGCCATCCCAAAGACCGTTTCCCAGCAAAACCACCGCCATGGTCCGCAAGCATGGACAGCAGCCCAATGCACTTTGATATCCGTACCGCTTAAGCGCGGGCGAAACGCCTTAAAGGCCGCCCTCTCGCCTGTCCCCGTCATAGTCCCGCCTTCCCTTTCCTCCTAAATATGCTACCAGTTTAATGCCTGCGCGCCCGCGCGTCAATGCTAATTCGCCGCACAACGAAAACAGGTATCGATTCCGATTTCTCTTCCTCGATACCTGTTTCCTTTTCTGCTCTTACTTTGTTCTTCAGGTTTTCCATCTACTGATATCGCCTTATTAATTTTCACCTTTTCATCATCATCTGTTCATTTTGTTTTTTATTATAATTTTTCAATTATAATAAAAACGAAAGAATCCCACGAGTTCCTACCTCCTTTTTCATATTTTGTTGCTCTTTTTTATAACTTTAGTATAATCACTCCGCCGCTATTGTCAATACTTTTTCACATTTTTTAAATATTATTAGTTTATAATGTATAAACTGTCGAAATTTTCAGTTTTTCATGTCTGTTTCGAAAAAACCTTCCTATGATCCAACGCCGGTTGATCCCAATGCCCCTCCATCCGGTCAACAGATCTTATCTCCGTTTCACCAAATGCTCCGTAGGCGTTAGCAGCACATTCCCTGCTCGGGTCGCTGCCCAGCACTAGCACCTCGCTCTTCATCCGCAATCCCGGGGCGGAAGTTCACCACCGCCACCTGCCGGCCCACCAGGTCCTCCGGCGTGTACCGCGCCGTGACCTGGGCCGACAATTCTTAACCCCGATCTCCCCGCCGAAATCGATTGTCAGCTTGTCGAAGGCGGGCTTCCTGGCGCTTGTTCACCGACACCTCCAACACCGTTCCCACGCGCGCATGTCCACTTTCTCAAAATCCCTCAATCCCGATCATATCTTGTACCTCTCTATTTTCCATTGATAATTCCTCCCCCAGAATAGCCCAAAACCTCCCCCATGGCAACCGCCTCTCGGTTTTCCACAATTTTTTCCAAAAAAGCCGGAAAATCCACCGTCTGCGCCGCTCCGTCCCCCGCGCCGGGTGACGAATGGCGGGTAATATACAGCTGGTGATATACGGCAAATGATAACAGATGCGGACAACCTCCCGGGTGGATGCAGTTCCCTGCCTCCACCAGGTTGCTAAAATTTTATATTCCATTCGTCCCTACACCATCGGGAAAAAAAATTCGCCGACAGGCAGACCGCAATTCCATAGATCAGCCACAGCGGTACAAACGTCATCAGGATGTTCTTAACCTTGTACTGTCCGGCTCCGAACGCAATCGCGATGGAGGGGAACCGGTGGGCGTCAGCATAGCCGCGGTACAGCCCGCAAAGATCGCCATGGTGAACGGCCTGGGGTCAGTCCCTGGGACAGCGCCGTCACGACGGCCAGCGGTACGAACACCTGCTGGGGAGGCGGTGTTGCTCATAAACTGGGTCAAAATAGCGCCCGCAAAAAGTAGAATGCAAAAGAACATCAGCATGGGAGATGGGTCGCCGCCCAAAAAGCGTCATAATAAAGTTGGATACCACGGTCCCCGCGCCGGTCTTCTGCATGGCTGTTCCCAGAGGGATCACGCCGGCCAGCATGAAGATGGTGTCCAGGTTGATAAAGTTCTTGATGTCATTCAGGTTCAGAATGTTTAAGTAGGTCAGAATGAGAACTGCAATGATCGGAAGGATGTACATCGGGAACGGCAGGTATTTCTGGAACAGAATTCCCAAAAAGTTCAGCCCGAAAATCACGTAAACGACCTTTTCCTGCCCCTCGGTCAGAAGCGGCTTACCGTTCCCCGACGCTTTGACGGAAAGATTCTCAATCCGGTTGGCGGGAGCATCTTCCATCCGATCAGTACAATGTAGGCGAAGGCCCAGGATGGACGGGAGCAGAAGCATCTTGCTGTAATCCAGCGCCTCGATCATCTGGGTGGCGCCGTTGGCCTCCAGAAGCCCGTTGATCATCACAAAGTACGCGCCGGGCAGCAGGCCCTGACGCAGTGGGCCAGCACCGCGCCCGGAAACAGCAGGTGTGAGGGGCTGAACCTTGCTCTTCTCGTCAAATGCGGCCATAAACGGCAGGAACATGCTGATAAGGGCCGTCGGCATGCTGAACTGGATGATCACCACGCACGCCAGCATGTAGGCAAACACGATCAGCTGCCCTTTGCCGGAATGCTTCATTAACATCTCCTTCATCTTCGGCACCAGGCTTGTCTTGCTTAGCGCGCCGCTTAAGATGAACATGCCGGCGATCATCACCACGTTGGTATTAGAAAAAAGCGTAAGCCTCGTTGAAGGTCAAAACACCGGTCAGGCACAAACACCGTGGACGCGGTCATGGCCACCAGGCCCAGTTTGAATTTGCCGCAAAGGAACCCCGCGATCATCAGCAGCAAAACCAGCAGCGTAATTACCAATTGTACATTCATATTTCTCTCCCCTATCTCACTTTATTTTACAGCGGCTTCCTTTTGCACCTTCTTCCTGCGCGCTGTGCAGAAGCGCTTTCTATGTACCCCATAAAATAGGCCGCCGACAAGTCGGACATCCTCTCCCCATCCTGGTTAAAGAACGGGTGGTCGATGTTTAGCTGCCCGTTGTAATTGCAGCGCACCAGCTGCTTCATGATGGCATACATATCCGCATACCCGTCCTCCAAAAGCGTCTCCTCAAAATACGGCATGGTGGAGCTGGACATTGCGGAAATGCACCACGGAAATCTTATCCTGCGCACAGAAGGTCTTTATGTCTCCATCAGGTCGCCGAAGCCTGCCTCCAGCCAGCAGCCGATGCAATACTTTTCATGGTCAGGTACGGGCTGTCGTTCACCATGGCAAACGCCCTCCAGCACTCCGTGTTCCAGATCAGGCTGTGCACGCCGCCCAGGGACGGCACCCTCGGCGGATCGTTGGGGTGGAGGGCCAGCTTCACGTCCGCCTCTCGCAAACCGGGAGCGCCCGGTCCATGAAATATTTAAAATTGGCCCAAATCTCCTCCCCCGTATTCTGGTCGTTGGAGATCGGTCTGGACAGAATCTCATCCATATCGCAGATAAAGGATTTTTCACCGCGGTTATATTTTCCTGCGTCGATGCGGCTCCTGAAGATAGCCGTTGGGCTGCCATGCGATGTAATTTACATGGACTCCTGCTCTGCCAAAGGGCCCTGGTGAATTCGTTGTACCGGTCGATCCACATATCTCTATCCGGCTTTCCCAGGTGGGATCTCCGGGCATTTCTGCAGGTTCGGGCAGCCGGCGTCTGATCTTTAAGTCGTATCTGGATGCCTTCTCCGAAACCGCATGATTCCGTCATAGTCCGCGTCGTCGGCAGAAATTGACCGCCAGATACCCGATAACCCATGCCGCGGATGGACTGCATCTGTTCCTCCGTCATTTTACTGGAACAGTTTTGCCTGTACGTTGATCATATTCGCTATCCTCTCTCTTCCTTTTCCTCGCGAGTTTTTATGCATTTATTATAGAATCCGGTTGAAAAAAGTACACTTTAGTTTATAAATAACAGTATAGTCATAGGCTATAGTCGAGGAGGGCGCACCATGAATTTGCACCATCTGGAATATATTGTGGAGATTGCAAATGAGAAAATATTTCAAAGGCTGCGGAAAAAGCTGCACATTTCCCAGCCCACCTTAAGCATCTATCTGTCGAAGCTGGAGAAGGAGCTGAATCTGAAGCTGTTTCACCGGGCCAACAACGTTGACCATCACGGAAGCCGGGGAAGTATGTGGACACCTGCAAAAGATATTGGAACTTAAGGAATCGCTGTACAGGGAGCTTTTTACAGCGACAAAGCGAATGTGTTCCGCATGGGAATATTGTCCAGCGACGCGGCCGTTTTCGCGAAAGTGATGCAGGACTTTATCCGCCTCTATCCTCAAATCACGCTGCAGCCGACGGTTCTAAAATCCAGGGAAATTTACCGCATGGTCTTGACGGGGAGCTGGACTTCGGCTTTATCAACCTCCTACTCCGCCAATCCAAGGGAGGCGCTGCCTGATGTGAGCATTTCCATTATAAAAGAGTATGAGCTGATGTCTGTATAGCCAAAAGCAAATCCCGTCTACGGCATGCTGAACCTGGAGAACGGAATTTTGCAGGAACAGGATTACCCGCTCCTGGACGGGATGGGCTCTCTCTCCCAGCAGCCCCCATGATCCGCAGGCGGATACTGGAGGACCTGGATCCCCGCCATGGGCCTGCATCCAAGGCAGATCACGGTCAACGACAGCCTGGAGCTGTGGGATACGTTTTGCGCTATCAATAATGTCTACGGTTTCTCGCCGTACAGCTACGTGACCGACAATATCGCCCAGATTCCCCTCAAGCTTCACCCCAAGATCTATAAGTTACTGATCTATCCAAAGGGAATTAAAGCCACGTCGCCGGAGCGGCAAATGATCAAAATGGTGATTAAGGAACTGGAAAACAGGCCATATTATTACAGGATACTCAACACGCCCACAGACAAGTGAACGATCTATATATGGAATTTTTACTTGTGCTTTTTCCCCATGCGCTATAATACTTGTTATAAACCTGTTAAAGCGTTTTTCAACCAGGAGGAATTTATGAACAAGAAAAGACAACTGCTTCTTAACCTGGCCCTGACAATTTTCTTTGTGCTGGCCGTCATCGTGCGCGGGCCCAACCTAAACCCCTGTACTCCGACGGTGCCTTCACCTGGTGTTTTGTCATCAGCTGCTACGTGATTTTGAACTTTTTCATCTGTCTGAAGCCTGGGGATTTACACCAACGAGTACAACCATGCAGGTCTCCATCGACAGCAGCGTAATGAAAGAGTGTAAAGAAGGGCTTTGTGCTGCTGGCAATCCTTTGGATTCTCTTCGCCGTTACTCTGATTTCCATGCCGCTGTTCAACTACAAGGCATACCGCGACCAGCTGGGATCGCCACAGGTCTCCGAGTTCAACGAGACCGTGCAGCCCTGGCCTTAAATCAGCTGCCCATCGTGGACAAGGATCTGGCGCGGGAGCTGGCGGACAAGAAGGTGGTATGAGAATCCCGGCCTGGGCAGCCAGGTAGTGCTTGGAACCCCGGTGATTCAGAAGGTGGGGACAAGCTGGTATGGGTGGTGCCCCCTCGAGCACCCGGCTTCTTCAAGTGGGCTTAAAATACGGACGGCTCCGCCGGGTACATCGTGGTGGCCGCCAACAATGTCAACGACGTGACCGGTCACGGACCACAAGATCAAGTACTAGGCTGGCGCCCTCATTTTGTGACGACTTAAACTGCCATGTGCGCCTGTTCGGCGGCGGACTGCTTAAGGGCCTGACCGACTATTCCTTTGAGCTGGACGACGACGGCGTTCCCTACTGGGTGTTGACCACCTACAAAAACCGCTGGCTGTTCAGCCTGCCGGAGGCCGACGGCGTGCTGACGGTCAACGACCACAGGAGAGACCACCCATTATACCATCGGCCACACTGCCGGATTGGGTGGACCGCGTACAGCCTGAGAATTTTGTAATGCAGCAGATACAGAACCAGGGTGTCTATGTCCACGGCGTATTCAACTTCTCCAACCAGGACAAGTTCCGGCCCAGCCGGGCGACATCATCATCTACAACGACGACCGCTGCTATCTGTTCACCGGCCTCAACGAGCGTCGGCTCCGACGAGTCCGCCATCGGCTTTCATCCTGGTGGACATGGTGACAAAGGAATCCAACATCTACCAGATGAGCGGCGCCACCGAGGTGGCGGCCCAGAGCTCCGCGGAAGGTAAGGTTCAGCAGTTCGGTTACCGGGCCTCCCTTCCCCATGATCATCAATCTGGACGGACAGCCCACCTACTTTATGACCCTGAAGGACAACGCGGGCCTGATCAAACAGTACGCCTTCATGTGTCCGGTAGTAAATTATACCAGCGTAGGAACCGGCGAGACTCATCGACAGCGCCCTGCGCGACTTCCGTCAGGTGCGCGGCAACACCGGGGGATTCTCACCGGCCAATCCTCCAAGAGCGTCACCGGCAAGGTACTGCGGATTGCGCCCGAGAGCATCGGCGAGAGCGTCACCTACAAGATCATCCTGAGAGCAAACCTCCCCTGATCTTCACTGTCTCCTACGATTTGAGCAACGAGCTGGCGCTGACTCCAGCCCGGCGACCGCGTGTCCATCGACTACATGACCAGCGGGCGGGAATCTGTATCGCAACCTCCTTCGACAACCTTGGAATTTACGCAGAAGGCGGAGGATGGGGAATAAAATTGAATGGAAGATAAAAACATCTCCGGCGGGGGGAACCGTCGGAGATGTTTTTATACGAATGCCTGCTACAAAGCCGGGTACAGAAAGATTCCGATTCCATTCGCCAACACCAGGCACAAAAAATGAGCACAGCACCGTGGAAAACCAATATGTACCGGTAACACTGCTTTTGCAGAGAACCCGCATGTGTTCATGATCGTGATCTTATCCTGCTGTGCGGCAGGTGCTGAATCCCGCGGTGGCAATCGCCACCACCCGGTGCATGATCTCCGGTGGCTGCACGCCCATGGCCAGGTACTGCCGGACAGCTGTTCATAGCCACATCTGCCCCTCCGCCGCCGTTTCCGGTCATTCCGCCCGCGAATCCCGCTGCGATGCTGAGGAGATCACTGGTTGATGGGCGCGGCTATGGCGCTCAGGATGATCTTTTGCCCCGGAGCAAAACAGCACCGCTCCCCGAAGCCCACGGACGCCGCCGTGGTGATGATGGCGGGGGCCACATTCTTTATGCCGTCGTTGATCGTCGTCAGCTTATTGGGAGATTCTTCCACCCGATGGCCATCGCCAGGGCAGAGCCCCAAGCACAGCGTAGGACAGATCCATGCCAAACCCGTTGATCAGCACAATAATGAGGACCATGGGGGAGAGCCGAGAGCCACGGCTTTATGCCCGCATCCTGCTGGAAGCGCGAAATCCGCTCCAGTATCCTGTCATCCGCCTCGAAGTGTTCCCTCTGGCCCTGGCCCTGTTAAACTCGAAATTAAAATAGAGGAACAGAAAACCCATGCACACGGCGGTGCATACGGCCTCGACAACCGGCGCGGCCATCGGCGAGGTCCCCAGATACCGTACGGGATCACATTGTTGAGCTGCGCGCCCCCGGCGCCATGGACAGCGGAAGGTACAGGAGCTGCTCATGATATGCAGGCCGGAATCAGTCGGGGCAAGTCGGCCCCTCTGGAAGGTGGCCAGAAAATGGGGTACACGGTGAAGACAATGACAAACACGCTGACCCTGCCGTAGGAGAGAAGCGGTCGCGAGCATCGCCGAGAACACCGCGTTTTTGTCCCCAAAGGCCTTGCTGATCATTTTAGAAAACGTGGCCGCCAGCAGCGTTCCTCCATAATCTGTCCAAACAGGGCGTTGGTCACAAAGAGCATAAAGCATTTCAAGATAAAACCGACAGGGAAACCGCGTAGTGATCCATCATCAGTTCTGTAAATGAGACCCCGTTGGTCAGCGATAGCACCGCCACACTGCATATGGTCCGCCGGGATCAGGCTGACTCTTATAGATCAGAAAAATCAATAAAACAACTGCAATTAACACGCCTGCCAGGTTCACAATTCATACTCCTTTTCTCTTTGTATCGCGGGACATCCGCCCACTATCGCACATACCCCAAATCCGTCAGATTTCCGCTATCGTCAAACTTCATCTCCTCCGGCCCGATTCAAGAGCCAGGGCTTTATTCGCCTTTGCCTCCTCGTAGTACGCCTCCGAGAGCCATATCTTCTTTGATATTCAGCGAGTTGGGAATACGGACCACCCGCAGGTGGTTTCTATCTGCAGCGGTCAGCGTCTTTATGCAGACCTGGATCGCCTCCCTGTCATTCTCCATGATCACCGATTCTGGCGTTCTCGATCATTTTGGTTGTGATGAGGTTCGGGTACGTCTGGGATCCATCTTCAAAAGCGGCGCGTGGTCGCGTGGGCCATTCCGATCCCCACTCCACTGTGACAGCTCTCGTCGCTCATATCCAGCACAGCCACCCGCTTATTCCTTATTCCGCCGGAGGCGTACGGGGTCAGGAAGGTGTGCCCGTGATGTTGGGGTCCATGCCGGTGCCGCTGAAATTCTTTCCAATCTGGTCCACAATCAGCACATCGCACTCCGGCACCAGGTTTGGGGGATCAGCGCCTTGGCCCGCTCCAAAAAGCTTCGGCTCCTCACTCCTCAATTTCGTCCCGGTCCAGCACCGCGATCTCAGCCGTCTCGTCGTACGCGTTCTCGATTGCCGCCACGGCAAACAGGATATTCGCGTTGGCAAGTATCGTGCGCCCAAAAGCGTGAATATTCTCCCGCCATGCGCCCATAGCCGTCCGCATGGCACTGACCCGCGCCCACCTGCTTTCCCAGACCGATGGCCATCATCTTCATAATTCCGCTCTCATAGGCCCCGCGGAAATGGTGGTATTTAATCCGGCAGCTGACGATGATCCCATCCGCCTCTGCCGCATTTCTGTCGATAAAGACATCCCTTCCGTCGTCGCTGCATCCGATTTTCACCATCCATATCGGTCTCAATCGGACAGCCCACCGACTCCTCCGTAACCCCAAGGGCCCGCAGTATCTTTCTGCCCCTCGCTTGTGGCGCCTCCGTGGCTTCCCATGGAGGCAACCACAAACGGGCTGCCTCCTTTTTTTCTGACAAACGAGACAATGGCTTTCGTGATAGCGACGAGGTTGGCGATCTGCCGGCTTCCGCAGGTAATCGCGAATGCGCATACCCGGTTTGATCCTGGAGGCAAACCGCCCTGTTCGAGGAGCGCTCCATGAGACCGGAATTTCCTCCGGGGCAATGTGCGCATCATCGAACAGCTGCCTCACCTTAAACATGCGGGAATCTCAACATCCCCTATGCGAGATTTGACACTACATTTTCACGACCCACCTCCCGCTTCCCGGGCGCTCTGCCCGCACCTATTACTTCATGTACTTTAAGCCCTTTGCCACCGTGACGATTTCTGCCTTGGCGATGCAGTCCTCCGTCGGCTCCTGTCCAAGTCCCGGCAAATCGGGTACATTTGTACGTTCCGTTCACCGGCTGGTAGTCGTACTTGCAGGTGCTGCGGTTGACGGGGTTTAACGCCTCTGGTGGTGCCTGGATCAGGAAGTTCGAAATTGCCGCCTTCAATCTGCAGAGCCGCCGCCTTTGAAATCGGGCTGCCGCACACATGGATCTGAACATTCGCGTCGTAGAGCCACGCCATATCGCAGATCTTCTTCGCCTGGACAGACCGCCGCACAGGCACAGGTCCGGCTGTACCACATCCAGGAGCCGCTTCTCAAAGAACGGGCGGAATCCTGTCTGGTGTAGATTCTCTCTCCGGAGGCAATCAGGATGCTGGTCTTTTTCTTGAGCTCCACAAAGTTCTCCACATTGAGCGGGTGCACCGGCTCCTCATAGTAAAAAGATTCTCAGCGGCTCCAGGGCCTGCGCAATCTGGATCGCCGCCACAGTATCCGTGTTGGAGTGCATCTCGATGATAATGTCCAAATCATCCCCACCGGCCTCGCGCATCGCGCAACACGGTTATACACGGACTTGATCACATGGTTCTGAAGGGTCCGCGAATCTTCCAGGGCTTTCCGGAGCTGTCCGGCACGATGATCGGGTCCACCTTGATGCTGTCGTAGCCTTCCTCCATGGCCGAAGGGTCATCATCCGCGTACTCCTCCGGCTCAACAAGCTCCTGCTTGGTGATATTGGAACCCCAGTTAAACTGTACCTGGCTGGCATATGTACGCAGGTTGTCGTTGGTCTTGCCGCCCAAAAGCTCGTAAATCAGGACGCCCAGCGCCTTTCCCTTAATGTCCAAAAAGCGCGATATCGATGGCGCTCATCGCGGCGGAGACTACAGTTCCTCCGCCCATTCCCCCAGAAAGTCTTGCGGAACAGCGTCTCCCAAACGTCCTCGATCTTCATGGGATCCATGCCGATGATCTGCTCTGCGAAGTCCTGGATCATGCCCCTTTCCGGCTCTCAGCCCCTTTCCGTATGCGAGCCCGGCCTCGCCCCATCCGCAGATTCCCTCGTCGTGTTGACCCGCACCAAAGCCGGGCTCCATGCGCGCCTCGGGTGGTCGCTCCGTTATTTCCGCTGGGTAACTGTAAATGCATCAATGCTTGTGATCTTCATATTGGTTCTCCTCTCAATTTTCCTTCTAGATTTCTAAGTTCATACTTTTTACACTGCCCAAATTCACTTTTCCGCTGTTATACCGCACCACCGCATACACTGCACAGAAAGCCAGGAATGCGACATTGATCATCAGAATCTTCGGCGTCAGTCCTTTTGCCGACAGATACACCATGTAGAGGTTTGCGACGACCGTCAGCCCCATAATTCCATAGAATACGCCGTCCGGAACGTGGAGGAACGACTTCTTCCACTGCTCCGCCATCATCTTCGGCATGCGCACAATCGACACGGCCGTGATCATGCGCAGGGTATAAGCCGACCAATACCAGATTGTTGGTGATAGTCTTGATGCTGAGGCCGGCCACAAGCGGGATGATTCCCACAAGAAAAAATCAGCGTCATAATGATGTAGGCACGTTTCGCTTGTTCATCTTGGCGATACACGCCGGGAACCATCCATCTCTCGCCGCCCTGAGAAGCGGATTGGCCTGAGAGCCGTATGTAGAGTTCATGGTGGTCATAAGTGCCATGGCCGGGCCTCCGATGATAAACAGGGGATACAGCTTTCCGAACATCTTCTTCGCCGCCAGAGTTAAGGGCTTACCCGCAACCTCCTCGATGGGAAGCACGCCGCAGTTGGCAATCGCAACCGTCACATACAGGACGAGTATCACGCCGGTGGATATGAGAATTGCCAGCGGGATATCCTCGTGGGGTTCTTGGCGTCCTTGCTGAAGTTCATAACCATGTACTGGCCATAGGTTGAAAATGCGTAGATTGCAATCGCGCTTACAAACCCGCCGTAGCCGTCCGAGAAAAATCCCGGCCTGCTGATATCGTAGACGGACGGATCGACAATCGTCATTCCGTAGAGACCGAATATCAGAAGCGCAACCACCAGTATGGCGGATAACAGCTTCTGCGCGTTGGCCATCATGTTTACCCCCAACAGGTTTAAGGCGAAGAAGAATGAAACAGCGAGCAGGCCGATCAGCCTTCCGTTCATCTCCGGGAATACGGAGTTCACATAGCTTCCCAGGGATGTGCCGAGTAAGGACAGGCTCAGGCACTGTGATATAAACGCCGCGGCATAGAATCCGGCCAGCTTCTCATTCAGCATGTTGGCTGCAATGCTGTATTCACCGCCCTGCAGTACCGTGGCGCTGCTGATAAAGATAAAGGGATGATGCTGATAAAGCCAACCACCACCGCCGCCCGTAAGCCAGCCATGCGGACGTCCCCGTCGCTACAATGGCTGTTCCGATTAACGTGACGACACCCGCTCCGATCACTTGGCCGCATGATATGGCGATCAAATCAACCAGTCCCAATTTTTTTTGTTTCACCCAAAAAGAGCACCTCCTCAAAAAATCAAATTCACTCAAAATTTCATACTTCGTCAAGTACGATTAATTTTGTACGATAACTACTGCGCGCACCGGAATCATACAGACATTCTGTACAATTGACTAATATTATGTTACAATAATTTGGTGTTTTCGTGAATTACTTTATCTTTTAAGACTTGTTAGGTTCAAACCTAACAACTCCTGTTTCACATTCATCCATGCACTTTATGAGGTCTCTATATGGAATTATTGCAGCTGAGATATTTTGCAGAATTGGCCAGCACGGAACACCTGTCAGGACAGCCGAAAAACTAATGATTTCGCCGCCCTCCTGAGCGGTACGATTAAGAAGCTGGAAAATGAATTGGGAGTCCAGCTGTTTGACAGAACCCAGCAGAGAATGCGCTTAAATGAGAATGGACGGATTTTTTTACCGCTACGTCCAGACGTCCCTCAACGCCCTGGACTGCGGCGTCCTCACCCTGACCCAGGCCAATCACCCGTCTCTAAAGATCGCCATGACCAGCTACCCCGTGTGGATCGACATGATCTACGCCTACGAGCAGTCCCACCCAACGTGATGTTGGAGTACTCCGTCATCTCGCTGGACGAACTGAACAACACGCCCTCCCCGCTCCTGGAATTTCTTTCTTGGCATTATTGAGGATGTGGACACAAAACGCTTTCAGTCCTGCAAAGTCTTTCCTCCGGAAAAGCCCGTGGTCCTGATGTCCGTAAACAATCCGTTGGCAGACTAAAGGAGCTGCGGCTGGAGGAGCTGAAGGACCAAAACGCCATCTCCGTGGCCCGCGAAAACGCATCTGCCCACAACTTTATGATATCCCTGCCCGCCAAGCGGGCTTTGAGCCGAAAAAGATCTATTACGGGGACTACCTCATGCGCGTGAAGCTGATTCAGCAGAACCGGGGCGTCAATATCACAACCATGGTGGGCGCTACAGTCAACGCCATTCCCTTGACACCATAACCGCGATCCCCCTGTCCTCCCCCATCATGACCCGCACACAGTCCGTGAGTTGGGAGAAGGATAAACTGCTTTCCGACACGGGCAGGGATTTCTGACTTCACTGTGACGTATTTTAAGGAACATCCCCATCGACCCCAACAATTTATAGTATTGAAAAACGTGCGCCGCCGGCGCACGCACAAAAAAAGGGCTATTGCACTATGATGAGAAATCAATCACTTTCCAGCAGCCCCCTTTTATATCACGCCGACAATCACCACTGGCCATGGTTCCGTCGTAGTTCCTCCACTTGGGGGTTGGTCCAGTGCAGTCCCTGGGCGGATACCTCCCTTCACCTTCTCCTCGTCGATCTCCAGACCCAGCCCGGGAAGCGTGGGCACCTTCACAAATCCGTTTTCATACTGGAACACGTCCTTGTTCTTTACAAAGTCCAGCAAATCAAATCCCTTGTTGTAGTGGATGCCCAGGCTCTGCTCCTGGATAAACACATTGGGCGAGCACACATCCACCTGCAGGGTGGCGGCCAGAGCAATGGGGCCGTAGGGCGCATGGGGGTGCAGCTGCCATATCAAAAGCCTCCGCCATGGCGATGATCTTTTTCATCTCCAGAATTCCGCCCACCATGGCCACATCCGGCTGGATGATGTCCACAACGCCGTCGCGGAAAATGTTCTTGTACTGCCAGCGGCTCACCAGCCGCCCCTGTGGCCAGCGGAGCGGAGCTCAGGGCAGCTACCTCCCCTTAAAATACTCCTCATTTTCCGGAAGGACCACCTCCTCCAGGAACATCAGCTTATAAGGCTCCAGCGCGTGAGCCAGCACCTTGGCCATGGGCTTGTGCACCCGGCCGTGGAAATCCACCGCGATGCCGAATCCGTCCCCGCAGACCGCCCGGATGGAGGCCACCCGGTCCGCCACGGCCTGGATTTTGTCATAGCTGTCGATGTACTGCAATTCCTCGGTGGCGTTCATCTTCACCGCGTCAAAGCCCCTGTTTTTCCGGTCCATGGCCTCCCTGGCCACGTCCTCGGGCCGGTCTCCGCCGATCCAGGAGTAGACCTTGATCCGGTCCCTGGCCCGGCCGCCCAAAAGCTCGTACACCGGCACTCCGAAGTATTTTCCCTTGATATCCCACAGAGCCATCTCCATGCCGGAGACAATGGTGCCGTTTATAGGCCGCCGCGAAAAAAGCTCTTGTACATCTCCTGCCACAGGCGCTCGATCTCAAAGGGGGTCCCGCCCGATCAGGTATTTTCCCATCTCCCTGGCCCCTGCCACCACGGTCTCCGTCTTGGTTCCTGAAATCATCTCGCCCCAGCCCTCCACGCCTTCATCCGTGGAGAGCTTCACAAAAATCCACCTGGGTTTTACCTCGTATACGGTTACATCTGTAATCTTCATTTAAACACTCCTTCTACACTGCCACATTAGAAATACTTTGCCAAACAGGCTGCCGATCAGGGACATGATATAGCTGATCAGGTGGGTTCCGGCGTCCTCGGTGGACACCAGCTCCATGCCGCTGCCCATCTGGAAGCCGCCTGTGATGGCGAGCTGCGTGTGAGCGCCGGCCATGGCGGTGGCGATCAGCAGAAGCATAACCGTGAAAATTACGGTGGACAGATAAGCTCGCACCAGATTGCCTTTGCCGAAGGCTACCGGCCAGGCGGCCAGCCACATGCCAATGTAGGCGATATCGGACAGCGGCAGCAGGCGGTTGCCCGGGAGGGCCATTGCCAGAACGATGGTGGTGGGCACCATCAGGATGCCGACTGCGATACAGGACGGGTTGGCAATGGTTAAGGCAGCGTCGATTCCGATGTGGAACTTGTTGCCCTCAAAGCGCTTGTTCAGCACTTCCTTGACGCCATCCGCAAGGGCAGCAGTCCTTCCATCAGGATCTGCATCATCTTGGGGGGTGATCACCATGGCCGTCGCGGTGGACATTGCTACAATCAGGCACTTGTCAACCGGCTCCCCGGCCAGAATTGCGATCAAAAGGCCGATTACCGTGCCCACCGCCATAGGCTCGCCCAGTACGCCGAAGCGTTTTTGATGCTCTCCGGGTCCGCGTTCAGGCGGTTCAGCCCGGGAATCTTGTCGTAAATCTTATTTAACAGGCAGGCCAGCGGCGCCCAGCACACGCTGTTGCTGGTGGGGAAGGAAACGCCCGGCAAGCCGAAGGCCTCCTCGCAGATAGGCTGCGTCCAGTCGGCCAGCTTGAAGGTGATGGCCGCGTCCACCACGCCGGCTACCATGGCTACGGGGATGCTGTTGCTGGCATACCACACCAGGGCTGCGGTGAAAATGAAATGGTTGTAGGACCAGAAATCCACCATCACGCAGTTGGTCGCCTTCACGGCCAGCATGATCACGTTTACCGCCAAAACCAGGAATACGACCACCGCCGCCATGGGGAAGGACCAGGTCGCCGCAGCTCTGGCCGGCCAGCCCACATCCATAATGTCCGTGTGAAGCCCCCCAGCGCTGCACCATCATCTGTACGGCAGGCGCCACCTGGGCGATAAAAAGTTGATGGTCATGTTGACGCCGGCAAAGCCCACGCCGGTCATCAGACAGGAGCGGAGCAAAATGTTCATCTTCTGTCTCAGGCACACGCCGATCACAAACATAATAATCGGCATCATACACATTGGTCCCAATCCGCTGATCCAATTTAAACCGTCAATTACTACTTTCATACTTAAACCTCCTCATACGCCGCTTTTTTGACACGTCGGCCCATCCCTCTCCTGTAAGCAAACTACCTTGTCAAAACTTCCTTGATCTGCTGCAATGCCTGATCCGCCCTGATGCCGGTGATAAAGCAGATCCCTTTACAATGGGAACGCCGCCGGCCGCGCTCTCATTCAACATACCCGTAGGGACAATCACATCCGGATGCTCCGCAGCCACCTGGCCGGCACCTCTGCGAATTTGCACTGCACAAACTGTACGTCAATGTGCTCCTGGGCCATAAAACTCTTGATCTTGTTCAGAGCCAGCGTCGATGTAATCATGGACGAGCCGCAGCAAACTAAAATTTTCTTCATATTTAAACCACCTTTCCCACTAACTGAATGATTTCGTCCGCGGACAATGCCCGCAGCATATTCGCAAGCACCGCGTCATCGCTGATAAATTCCATCAGCTTCTGAAGCACCTCCACCTGCTTTTCCGTCCCGGTCCAGCGCGATGTTGAAGATGATTCTCACCTCCGGCTCCGCCTCCGGGTCGTCCACACGCCTAAACTTCACCGCATGTTTCAGCACCGCCACCGCAATTCCGGAACGGTTTCATGTTCCGGCGTCGTGGGGGATCGCGATGTCGCAGGCAGGAAGGGCCAGCCCCGTGGGGGTACCTGCCTCCCGCTCCAGCAGCGCGCTGTAAAATGTTTCCTTCACGTACCCTTGACTCTGAAGCAGTCCGGAGGTCTTCCGCAGCGCTTCCTCCTTGGTCCCGGCCTCTACTCCCAGCAAAATCAGGTTTTTGTGATCAAATCTCCAAGAACCATTCCCTCTATCCCTCCCCTTCTCTTGACGGCAGTCCCACCCTCTCTCAAAGGCCGCCACATCGGCCCGCAGCTGATCCACATCCCCCGCGCCACCGCAGCCCGGTCGAACATTCCGGAGCCGATGCCCAGATAGCGGCAGCCGTTCTGCAAAAATTCCGCCGCATTCTCTGCATTCACCCCGCCCACCGCCATGAACGGCAGAGAGCCCAGCGGTCCGGCCAGCTGTCTGAAATAGACGGCCCCACGGTCACCGCGGGAAATACCTTTACAATGTCGGCTCCCCACGTCAGCTGGGTGTATATCTCGCTGGGCGTAAATGCCCCCGGGACCGAAATCACGCCCCGCTCCCGGCGGTAATCCAGCATCTCCTGGTAAACATAACCGGCGACAGCGCAAGTCGGCGCCTGCCGCTATCACCTGTTTGCTGTTCCATCGTGATCACGGTTCCCGCCCCAACACTGATAACATCGCCACAGCGCTCCACCGCCTCCTCGATCATGGACAGGGCCCCTCCGTATTCATGGTAATCTCCACGCTGCGGATGCCACTATCCTTCAACACCGCCAAAATCAGCCGCATCTCCCGGGCTGTATAACCTCTGAGGATACAGGTGATTTGGGGGAAATTTTCAACTGTTGTCTTCATTCCCTGGTTCCTCCTCTCTCTTCAAAAAATAGGCCTAGCGTTTTCCGCTATGCCTATTTATAAAGCAAAGATATGCCAAGTTACGGCAGGTTTTGTCAGAAATTCAGATATTTAATGATCTCCTCCTGCTTCGCGCCTGGCGCATGTTGGAAATGCGTTGTTTTTCCTCCGTCAGCTGAGAAAATTTTTCCGCATATTTTTGCAGCTGTTGTCAAATGCAAAGAGAAAACCAAATCTGCCACATTATCTTCCGACCACACAACCGGTTTGGCCAATTTCGCCACCGCTATGGCAGGTTTTGTGACATAAGCGCTATCCCCATGGGGCACGGCGATTCCTCCTGGGTCATGCAGGTAGCCCCCATCATCTCCCCGCTTGTACACAGTGAGCAGGAAACCGTCCGTCACCGCCCCCGGCAGCCTCCATGAACGCACAGAGCTCGTCGATGATCTCATTTTTTGTGATTGTGGGCTCCGGCTCAAAGAGAATCAATTCCGGCCGCACCACATCGATCAGGGACGTTTCTGGCCCTGGTACTCGCTGATCAGCCCCATGAGAGCCAGAAAGCCCTGGCTGCTGAACACATAGCCCATGGGATAAAAACGGAATCCCCGGCACTCCGGGTCCATGGTCCCTGTGATTGGGACATGGTATTCCCGGCGGATTCTGTCGATCTCCTCCCGCTGCTTCTGCGCGTTTAAAAGCCCGATCTCAAAATAGCGATGTCATCGTGGCGTTGAGCACGCTGCTCTCCAGATATCCCTTCAATCGCCTGGCATTGCCCTCCGGTGAGACACACTGTGATCAGCGCGGGTTTCAATCCCTCCCCGGCGCGGGACCGGCTCTGCGTGGGGAACCCCTGAGACCACCGGATCGCCTGAGCCACCTCATCCAGGCTGGCGTCCTCCAGGCTGGCCCTGCGCACCGCATCCAGAGCCATCAGCGTGTCCACCCGGGCGATGGAACGCACCGGAATCCCGGTTTTTTGCATCACGGCATCCCCTGATCTCCGTCAGCGACCCCTATATCCACCAACAACAGAATTCCTTTTCCTCATCCACGGTCCTGGCCAGATCGATCACCCGCTTTAAGGCCACCTCATAGGTCTCGGTCAGGCCCATGGCGACGCCCACCGCCAGGTCCATATCCATCACCGCGTTCACCACCTCAGCCATGGACACGCCCACCTGTCCGTGGGTGAGAATTATCACGCGAATCCGCTTCGGCCGACTGGACTTTCGCCCGGAACGTTTTCAAGTACACGGTGATACGGGCCGCCTCCTCCGCAGGGATCGCGGCGTCCATCTCCCGGGGGAAATCTGCGCGACCATAGCCAGCGCCACCTGATACTCCCGGGGATTCTCCTGCCGGATACGGGCCGTGTCCGCGCTGGCGGAGTAGTTGCCCGCCTTCAGATTATTTAAAACCGCCCAGGTGGATGGCCAGCAAGCTGTACAGGTCGTCCTGAAGCCGCGGGAACTCCCGCTTCGCCAGGTCAACCCCCGTCCTGGTGGCCTCCACCAGCCTCCGGTCCGCCATATCTCCACAAATGTCTCCAGTGAGGTCTTGGACTGTCCGCCCTGCCCGGACCGCAGCTTGAAATAGCCGTTGA
>VOFH01003109.1_pt1 | contig 19802 bp, 36 predicted proteins | sample 5384091 | NCBI WGS metagenome assembly VOFH01 (sample SAMN12384727, study PRJNA508395) | human gut metagenome | isolation source: healthy gut G | host: Homo sapiens
GATCAACAACTGGTGGAGTAAGAGAGCAGTCTATTAAGATTCCGGATTTCTTTAAGAAATAATTGAATTGAAAAAATGATGAAACGGTCTGAAGTATCAGGCCGTTTTTCTTTTATGTCGAAGGATGTCAGAAATTCTTCTATTTTCTTTCTGTTTTACTGTCAGTATCTGACAAAATTTCCAAAGAGCAAATTTTATAATTCTATATGACATCGAGGATGACTCGAAATGAAAAGGAAGGTGGAAGATGCACTATGAGTTGTACATAGATCTGGAAAAATTTTGGCGATGGATAGCCTGTTTTTTCGTGACAGAACGGATTACGGGTGGAAAATATAGTTTTAAAGGAGTTTTATCCGGAGCATTCCTTGGAGTGTTGACATGTCTGATGGTGGTTGTATCTATTCCTGCCTGGATGAAAAACATAGCCTTCTATCTGGTGATTCCATTTTGTATGCTTTGGTTAAAAAATAGGAAACAATGTATGCTCCAGATACTCAAAGGAATGGGATTGCTTTACCTTTTTTGGAATGTTCCTGGGGGGCGTGTTGATGATGTTTCGTCCTTATCTGCATTATATCAGTCTGTTTTATGGGATTGCGGTGCTTAGCTCGCAGGGGATTCTGATGGCCTGGAAGTTCTTGAAAGTTCTTAAGATGGAGCAGGAACGGTGCTGTGAAGTGATTTTATTTACAGAAGCAGATAGTTATAAGGTTCATGCATTGAGGGATACGGGAAACTGCCTGACAGATCCACTCAGTGGTGAAGGGGTGCATGTACTGGATTGTAATTTTTATCATCAGGTAATGAAAGAAGCAATGGAATTCAGGTATATTCCATATCGAAGTGTTCATGGTAGTGGCATTATGAAAATTTTCCGGATTAGGAAAATGTGTGGAAATAAATGAAAAAGAATGGATAGAATTCTCCGTTGATCGGTGTGAGCGAATCACCGATCAGTGGGGAGGAAGATTATCAATTGATATTGAACTGTAAGGCGCAGATGCTGTGAATGAAAAACTGTGCCGCAACAGAAGATGTAAGAAAGAAACCAGGAGGAATTTATATGATGGTTAAAGTGGCTGTGCCGGAGAAATTTAAATTAAGGATTGTACCAAATGTCAGGACGGTTTTATTTGGTGGCCAACAGGAAATTCATTACATAGAGGCAGTGAGGTTCTTCCTCCACCATTGAAAGAAAATGAAAAAGAACGTGAGGTGGTAAGGTGGCTTGGAACAGATCGAGATGAAAAGGCGAGAAAGATACTGATTGAACATAATTTGCGTCTGGTTGTTTATATAGCAAAGAAGTTTGATAATACAGGAGTAGGTGTAGAAGATTTGATTTCTATTGGTACCATCGGTCTGATCAAAGCAATCAATACATTTAATCCATCAAAGAAAATTAAACTGGCAACATATGCTTCACGTTGTATTGAGAATGAGATTTTTGATGTATTTGAGACGAAACAGTAAGACGAAGATGGAAGTTTCCATTGACGAACCTTTAAATGTAGATTGGGATGGAAATGAACTGCTTCTATCTGATATTCTGGGGACAGAAGAGGATACAATTTATCGGGATCTGGAGGATGAGGCAGAAAGAAAGATTCTGTTTCGTGCCTTGAATAAACTGTCAGGAAGAGAGAAATTGATCGTTCGTATGAGGTTTGGACTGGATCATCCGGAGGAAAAGAAATGACGCAGAAGGAGGTTGCGGATCAACTTGGAATCTCTCAGTCTTATATATCAAGACTGGAAAAGAAAATTATGCACAGACTTCGGATGGAAATGGTCCGGTATGAATAGCAGTTACAAAAATTTAATAAAAAGAAAGATGTACAATTTCCCGTATGGTGTTAAAAATGGAAAAGAAAAAGTATCTGAAGCTTAAAAAGAAAAGATACAGGACAGAAAGGGGTTGAGGATGTATGAAATTAACATTTGTAGGTGCAGCCCATGAGGTTACGGGAAGCTGTCATTTTCTAAAGTAGCAGGAAAGAATGTTTTGGTTGACTGCGGTATGGAACAGGGCCGGATCTGTATGAGAATCCAGGGACTTCCGATCAGTGCAACAGAAGTGGATTATGTATTCCTCACACATGCACATATTGATCATTCCGGAATGTTGCCAAAGCTTGCAAAGGATGGGTTTAAAGGGCAGATTTTCACTACCTATGCGACAGCGGATTTGTGTGATATCATGCTTCGTGATAGTGCTCATATTCAGGAATTTGAGGCTGAATGGAGAAACCGAAAAGGCAGGAGAGCAGGAAAGCCGGAGTATGAACCGGTTTATGAGATGCAGGATGCACTTAATGCGATTGAATTGCTTGTGCCTTGTCAGTATGGGGAGCGCATTACAATCTGTGAGGGAATTCAGATCCGGTTTACAGATGTAGGACATCTGCTTGGATCAGCAAGTATTGAAGTCTGGGCAACAGAAGACGGAGTGACAAAGAAGATTGTATTTTCCGGAGATATTGGAAATCTGGATCAGCCGATTATTAAAGACCCGGCTTATACAGAGAGTGCGGACTATATTGTGATGGAGTCACGTATGGCAACTGGCTGCATACGCAGGAAAAACCGGATTATCTGGGAGATTTTACAAGAATCCTGAAAGAGACATTTGATAAAGGGGGAAATGTTGTTATTCCTTCCTTTGCTGTGGGCAGAACTCAGGAACTCCTCTATTTTATACGTGAGATCAAAGAAAAGGAATTATTAAAAGAATATCAGAATTTCGAAGTATATCTGGACAGTCCGCTTGCAATTGAGGCAACGAAGATATTTACAAAAATATGAGAGAGTGTTTTGATGAGGATGCACTTGCACTTGTTAATGCAGGGATTAATCCACTTATATTTGATGGACTTAAGACTGCAACAACAAGTGATGATTCTAAGATGATCAATTTTATCGAGAAACCAAAGGTGATCATCTCAGCTTCCGGAATGTGCGATGCTGGTCGTATCCGTCACCATCTGAAGCATAATTTGTGGAGAGAAGAGTGTACGATTCGTTTTGTTGGGTATCAGGCAATGGGCACTTTAGGACGCAGACTGATCGAGGGCGAAAAGAATGTGAAGCTGTTCGGTGAGCCGATTGAAGTTAAGGCAAGAATTGAGAGCCTTCATGGAATTAGTGGTCATGCGGATATGAATGGGCTCTTTAAAATGGCTAGGAGCGTTTAAAGAGGCGCCACAACGCGTCTTTGTTGTGCATGGTGAAGATACTGTAACTGAAGAGTTTGCAAAGACGGTGGAAGAAAAGTTTGGATATCAGGCTTATGCACCGTTTCCGTGCAGTGAAGCAGACCTCCTGACAAATGAGATCTTAAGTGAAGGTGTAAAGATTCCGGTGAAGGCGAAAAAACCGGCACAGCGTAAAGCGGATGCAGCGTTTGAACGTCTTGTTGCAGCAGGAAAGCGTTTACTTGATGTCATTTACAAGAATGAAGGTCTCGCGAATAAAGACAAAGCAAAATTCGAGTCGCAGATTAATAATTTGTCGGATAAATGGGATATTTGATTGTCAAGGACTAAAACTTTATAAAATTCAGAGATTCATGGAATATCTTATCCAAAGAGTGAGAATGATTCTAAGTAGAAAAAAAACTTAGGAGGTTTCTTACAATGGTTGTGAATAAGGTAGAACTGTGTGGAGTGAATACGTCAAAGCTCCCACTTCTCAGGGAAAAAGAGAAGGAGGAGCTTTTTCGCAGGATTCGTCAGGGGACAAGTTGGCCGGGGAAGAATACATCAAAGGAAATCTTCGGCTGGTGCTTAGTGTGATGAAACGGTTTGACAGCAGTAATGAAAATGCGGATGATTTATTTCAGATTGGATGTGGGGCTTGTAAAGGCCGTAGATAACTTTGATCCGGACCGCCAGGTGAAGTTTTCCACCTATGCGGTTCCTATGATTATAGGAGAAAACCGCCGGTATCTGCGAGATAACAGTTCCCTTTCGCGTGAGTCGCTCATTACGTGATATAGCTTATAAAGTAATTTATACAAGAGAAGGTTATATCCGAAAAAATATGAAAGAACCCAGCATTCAGGAAATCGCAGAAGAGATTGGACTTTCAAAGGAAGAAGTAGTTTATGCACTGGATGCAGTACAGACACCAATGAGTCTTCAGGAACCGGTGTATAATGATGGTGGCGATGCACTGTATGTGATGACCAGGTCAGTGATAAGAAGAACAGAGAAGAAAAACTGGGTGGAAGAGTTGTCTTTAGAGGCTGCGATGGAACGGCTGAATGAAAGAGAGACGGCTGATCCACTTACGATTTTTTGAAGAAAGACGCAGATGGAAGTTTTGGAACAAATTGGAATTTCGCAGGCACAGGTGAGTCGTTTAGAAAAAATGCTTTAAAAAACAATGAGACAATATCTTCTTGGAAAATAGAGAGAAAGTATTGAAATTTTTATGACTTCATAATATGATAAATGGGAAGAAAATGTTACGGAAAGTAACAGAAAAGAGCAGATATGGTTATGGTATAATGTAAACCAATGATAAAGTATGGAGGCAGCTATGATAAAGGCTTGTATTTTTGATCTGGATGGAACGTTGACAAACACATTGGATTCACTGGAATATTCAGTTAATGAGACGATGAAAGAGATCGGAAGGCCACAGATTACAAAGGAACAGTGCCGGCAGTTCGTTGGAGATGGGGCGAAGGTTCTGCTTGAACGGACATTAAAGGCAGGTGGGGATACAAAACTGTGTCATCTTGAAGAGGCGGTGGAAGCGTATGCCAGGATATTTGATGCAAATTGTATGTATAAGGTTGCTCCGTACGAAGGGAATTCCACAGATGTTGCAGCAGTTGAAAGAGAGTGGTATCAAACTTGCAGTTTTATCAAACAAGCCAGACAGGCAGGCTGTCCATGTGGTTGAAGAAGTATTTGGGAAAGAACTTTTTGACCATGTACAGGGACAGAAGGATGGAGTTCCTAAGAAACCGGATCCGACAGCCGCATTAACGATTGCCAGATCATTAGGAGTTTTGCCGGGAGAGTCGGCATACATCGGAGATTCAGAAGTGGATCTTGCAACGGGTCATGCGGCAAAGATGCAGACAATTCTTGTATCCTGGGGATTCCGTGGAAGAAAAGTTCTTTAGAGGACGGAGCTGAATGCGTTGTTGATTCAGCAGATGAGATACGAAAGATTGTTAAGAAACAGGAGGAGAAAAGTAATGGGAGAGTACAATGAAGAGTGTCTGAAGACTTTTTTGGAGAAGCAGGAGCAGCTTTTTGATGAGCCGGTAGCAGAGACCCTTGAGGCAGCAGAAGCTTTTCTGGAGGACTGTATGGCAGTTGTTGTAGAATCTCTGGATGAAGTAAGAGAATACTTTGAAGAGAATGGCATGGATGTAGACAGGATGTCAGAGGAAGAATTAGAAGAGGCTTCTGAAGTATTTGCACTGCCGGATGGTACTTATCTGATCGTAGAAGGATAAGCAGAATTAAAATAGTAGTAATTGTGAAAAAGCAATTGAAAAGCCACAGATAGGATGGACTGTGGCTTTTTTATATATTAGAAAGTCCTTTCCTAATATATAAAAATTGCTGTAACTGTTCAGAGCCAACCTCCAAAATGCTACGCATTTCGTCGGTGTGGCGTATCCGCCAAATAAAATTTCAAAAACAGTCTTAAAATGCAAGCATTTTACACCTGTTTCATGAAATTTTGCTTGGCTCTGAACAGTTACAAAATTGCTTATGAAGAGATGTTAGTTTCAGCAATGCAGCATTGAGGATCGGATTCAGGAGACGGTTCTTTTGGATGGAACATAAGAATCAGAAGAAGAATCAAAAGAATGCCAAGAGCAGCAAAAATAATAGTATAGATGATCTCTTTCATATGAAGGACAATGATTTTAGTTTTTGATTTGGGGGAATACCCCCTTTTATATAATTTATGAATTTACAGAGCAAATATGCATGACAAATATTCATACATGCGGTAAAATAAAGATTGCTGTTTGCAAGAGGAAGTTATATGACAACAAGCCCGTGTTGCTTACAGTGGGAAGAAGAGGATGGAAAACACATTTAGGAAAGGAAGAAGAAGATGTATATTATAGCAGGATTAGGCAATCCGACGAAAGAATACGAAGGAACAAGACATAATGTCGGATTTGATGTTATAGATCGACTTTCTGAGAGATATAATATAGATGTAACTATGGAGAAGCATCGCGCTTTGATTGGAAAAGGGTATGATTGCAGGACAGAAGGTGATTTTGGTAAAAACCGCAGACTTATATGAACCTTAGTGGCGAGAGCATCCGAAGTGTGATTGACTATTATAAAGTGGATCCTGAGACGGAACTGATCGTGATTTATGATGATATCAGTCTGGGGGTAGGACAATTAAGAATTCGTGCAAAAGGCAGTGCAGGTGGGCATAATGGAATAAAAATATTATTGCACATCTTGGCGGACAGGTTTTTCCGAGAATAAAAGTAGGAGTTGGAGAAAAACCACCGAAGTATGATCTGGCAGATTATGTTTAGGACATTTTTCTAAGGCGGAACAGGAACTGATGAGCGAAGGTTATGATAATGCGGTAAAAGCGGTGGAACTGATCGTGAGTGACCAGATGAGCGAAGCGATGAACGAATATAATCGTAAAAAGAAGGACGAGTAGAGATGCAAGCTTTTTAGAACCATTAAAAGAACTGGCTGATTATCAGGAGATTGTCAGTTCGAGAAGAAAAAGAAAACGGGTTTCCAGCAGATCGCAGGATGTGTGAATTCACAGAAGATACATCTTGCGAAAAGCACTGAGCGATGGCTTTGAGTACAGAGTCATCGTTTTTTCCAGTGAAGAAAAAGCAAAAGCAGGCTTATGAAGAATGGCGTGTACTGGAGGAAAATGTATGGTTTATCCGGCAAGAGATCTTTTGTTTTATCATGCAGATATTAAGGGTGCATTTTTGACAGGGAAACGTATGGAAGTATTGCGTGCGATTGTAGAGAAGAAAGGACGGGAAGCAATTACTGTAGTTACAACAATGGACGCATTTCTGGATGGGCTTCCATCGAAAGAAGAACTGTACAGGAACAGGATTAAGATTCATGCAGAAGAGGCGTTGGATTTTCAGAAATTACAGGAAAACCTTTCGATATTAGGATATGAAAGGAAAACCAGGTTGAAAGTCAGGACAATTGCAGTCAGAGGTGGGATTCTGGATGTATTTCCACTGACAGAAGAGAATCCGGTTCGAATTGAATTATGGGGAGATGAAGTTGATTCTATTAGAAGTTTTGATGTGGAAAGTCAGAGGTCGACAGAGAATTTACAGGAAATAGAAATCTATCCGGCAACTGAGAACTGGAAGCAGATGGAAACGGAAAGCTTTTTGGCATATTTTCCGGTAAAGGAGACAATCTTGTTTTTGGATGAACTGGTACGTCTTCAAGAATCTGCAGAAATCGTAGAAAAGAATACTTTCACAGCTTGAGAGCAGAGAAGAAGCAGGTATCGAGGCAGATGAGATTCCGATTCAGGTAGAACAGGCAGATCATACGATTGGAAAGATGAACAAGTATTATGGAATTGCATTTACCATGTTGGAATCAAAATGTGGAATGTTTAAAGTAAGGTCTGTCTACAGTCTGCAGGTTAAAACTGTCAATCCGTATAATAGCAGTTTTGAGCTCCTGACACGAGAATCTGAAGAAACTGAAAAAAGAACAGGGTATCGCGTGATTCTTGTTTCGGGCTCAAGAACAAGAGCAAAACGTCTTGCAGAAGATCTGAGAGATTATGACCTGAGCAGTTTTTACAGTGAAGAGATGGAACGGCAGGTGAATCAGGAGAGATTATGGTAACCTGTGGATTTATATTGCAGAGGATACAGTATCCAATGTTAAAGTTTACGATCATCTCGGAATCTGATATTTTGGTAAGAAAAAGAAAAAAAAGAAAAAAGAGAAAAACTTATGAAGGAGAAAAAAATCCAGGAATTTGCCGAACTTAAACCGGGAGACTATGTGGTACGAGAATCACGGACTTGGAATTTATCAGGGGATTGAGAAAGTCGAAGTAGATGCTGTTACTCGGGATTATATGAAAATTTCCTATGCGGACGGAGGAATTCTATATATACCGGTAACACAGATGGATCTGATCAGAAATACGCAGGAGCAGATGCAAAAGCCACCGAGAATTGAATAAGCTTGGTACACCTCAGTGGAAAAAAACAAGGACCCAGGTAAAAAGCGGTTCAGTTAATCGCAAAAGATCTTGTAAAACTCTACGCAACGCGCCAGCAGACAGAAGGTTATGTTTATGGATGGGATACGGTCTGGCAGAAAGAGAGAGGAGATGTTTTCCATTGAAGACAGAGGATCAGCTTCGTGCAATTGAAGATACAAAGAAAGATATGGAGTACGAAGATCATGGATCGTCTGATCTGCGGAGATGTAGGATATGGTAGTGAACTGAAATTGCGATAAGAGCAGCTTTTAAGGCAGTGCAGGAAGGAAACAAGTTGTTTATCTTGTACCTACAACGATTCTTGCGCAGCAACACTATAATACATTTATTCAAGATTTAAAGATTTTCCGGTGCGTGTTGACCTGATGAGCCGTTTTCGGACGCAGGCGCAACAGAAAAAAACAGTAGAGGATTTGAAAAAGGTCTGGTTGATATCGTGATCGGAACACACAGAGTGCTCAAAGGATGTTGGATATAAGATTTAGGACTTCTGATCATAGATGAAGAACAACGTTTTTTGGTGTGACGCATAAGGAAAAAATTAAAAAATTAAGAGAAAATATAGATGTGCTGACGCTGACAGCAACGCCAATCGAGAACACTTCATATGAGTCTGATCGGAATTGCGATATGAGTATTAACGAGGAAGCACCGATGGATCGTATGCCAATACAGACGTATGTAATGGAATACAATGATGAGATGGTCCGTGAAGCAATTGAGCGTGAACTCGCCAGAGGTGGACAGGTCTATTATGTTTATAACAGAGTGGAAAATTTGCAGATGTGGCACTCCGTGTGCAGAAATTGGTGCCGGATGCAAGAGTATCTTACGCACATGGACAGATGAATGAGCATCAGTTGAAGATATTATGTATGATTTTATCAATGGTGATATTGATGTGCTTGTATCAACAACAATTATTGAAACAGGACTGGACATTGCGGAATGCTAATACGATGATCATACAGGATGCAAGATCGATTTGGACTGTCACAGTTATATCAGCTTTGAGAAGGTTGGGAGATCAATCGAATAAGCATATGCATTTCTGCTGTATCAGAGGATAAGATGCTTAAAGTTGCAGAGAAGAGGCTGGCTGCAATTCGCGAATTTACAGAGATCTTGGATCGGATTCAAGATTGCAATGCGTGATCTTGAAGATCCGAGTGCGGGGAAATCTTCTGGGAGGAGTCGCAAAGTGGCCATATGGCAAGTTGGATATGACCTGTATTGCAAGATGGCAATGAGGCTGTCAGTGTTGAAAGGTGAAAAAGAGAAGAAGCAGACTACGCTACAACAATTGACCTTGATATAGATGCATTTATTCGGAATCTTATATTAAAATGAGTATCAAAATTAGATATTTATAAAGAATTGCTACAATCAGAGACGGGAGAGATGGATGATATGACAGAAGAGCTGATTGATCGTTTTGGAGATCTTTCGAAAAAGTACAGCAGCTTCTTCATATTGCAGCACTTAAGAGTCTTGCGCATTCTGCATATATTACAGCAATAGAACAAAAAGGGAAAAGACTACAAATTTGTCTTATATGAAAAAGCAAATTCAGATCCGGCAAAATTCGGTACTTTTAAAGAAATATGGAAATAATATGATTTTTCAAAGCAGAAAAGTTCCGTATTTTTTTATCAAAGGGAGAAGTGAAAAGAGAAAGGGGAAAATGTTCTGCAAATGCTAAGAGAAATTGTAGAGAGTATTCGTGAACTTCGATTAGATTAGGATAGTTGAGAGATTCTCTGTGTTTGGGGTTGTGATAGAAACAAAAACACGATATAATGAGCAATAGTATGGCTGCGTAAGTGAATACGTAAAAAAGGAGGATTTACTAGATGGCACGTTTGCAAAAAGGCTGGCAATGCTTGCAGTGGCAGGCATTGACAGCAACATCTTTGACAGGATGCGGAACAATAAATACAGATGAGACAGTTGCAACAGTCGGTGATGAGAAGATTACACTTGGAGTCGCGAATTTTACGCAAGATTGCAGCAGGCTCAGTATGAAACCTACTATGCGAGTATGATGGGAACAACAGCAGAAGAGATGTGGGCAAAGGAAAGCATCAGGCGATCAGACATATGAGGAGCAGACAAAGAAGAGTATTCTTGAGAATCTGGAGAATATGTATCTTGTTTCACAGCATGTATCTGACTATGATGTTGCACTGACAGAGAAGAGCAGCAGGCGATTAAAGATGCGGCAGCAAAATTCAGTGAAGATAATTCGGATGATGTGAAGAAAGTGGTATCAGGAGATGAGGAGGAAGTGGCTAAAAGTTCTCGAACTGATGACAATTTCGAATAAGATGGAAGCGGCAATGGAAGCTGGTGGATGAGAATGTATCAGATGAAGATGCAGCACAGAAGAGTATGCAATATCTCTTATTCTCATATACAACAACAGATGATTCGGGAGAATCCCAGACATTATCAGATGATGAGAAAGAAGCCTTGAAGACGACCGCACAGGCATTTGATGATCGGTTAAAGGGTGGAGAAGATATGGGAGACTGTTGCATCAGCAGCAGGACTTACAGCCCAGACAGCTACATTTGACTCTGAAAGTACAAGCCCGGATAAGGATCTGATTGCAGCAGCAGATGCGTTAACAAATGCAGGTGATGTTACAGACATTATAGAGACAGAGAATGGAATTTATATTGCAAAAGCTTACAAGTCTTCTGGACAGAGAGGCAAACAGACAGTAAAAGGAAAGTATTGTAAGTGAGAGAAAAACAGGAACAGTATGATTCGCTTCTGAAGCAGTGGAAAAAGGATACAAAAATCAAAGAAGAGAAAAAGTATGGAAGAAGATCAGTTTTGAAGAACAGGTGTAACAATTAAAACGTCAGATACATCAGATACTTCAGACAGCCAGAATTAAAAAACAAGGGACAAAAACTTTGTGTGAAGACTAATAAGTTTTGTCCTGTTATATTTATATATTAGGAAAGTCCTTTCCAAATATAAAAAACACTGCTTAGGATGCGCACCGCGCACGAAAAATTAAAATGTATTCCAGTTTTCGAAATAATGCATCAGAATATCGGCACAGTTTTCAACACCGAGTTCGGAAGTGTCAAGAATCATGTGATAATCATTCACATCTCCCCAGGTCTTGCCGGTGTGTTCGTAATAATAAGCAGCACGTTCTTCATCTGTATGCTCCACCTTTTTCCTTTTGCGGCATCATGATCAAGATTTTCTTTTTCATGATTCTCTGAATGCGGTCTCTTTGGCAGCACTCACATAGATGTTTAATACATTCATCCGGTCTTTCAGAATATCTGAGGCGCATCGTCCGAGAATAATGCAAAAGGGTTTTCAGCCAGTTTCCGGATTGCTTCAGCTTCCTTTCATATTTGTGATCAGAGAGCTTTTTTCTTCTATATAGGCCTTGTCATAGACCGGAATATCAAGTCGTTTCGAAAGCTCTTCAGCAATGATGCTGGCTCCGGTACCGAAACGACGACTATAGTAATTACTAATTTCATAATGAAGTCCTCCTTTGTAGAAATAACATTCAGATGAATTTTATTATAGCACGTTCTGTTTGATTTGTCTCGGTTTTACTTACTTGTATCCAATGATGGGAAGCTGCTGGTAAAAATGTATCCATTTTTCGGGGAAGGAATAAAGGAGAAATTTTAATGAAAAATGGATGTAAAACTTTATACAATCCCCCCATTGCAAGATCATGTATACTAATGATATAATTTATAGTCGCGTTTTTTACGATTGTATGTAATGGTGGAGAATTTGAGGTAAACTTTACTGCGATCATTGAAAAACCATCAGTCGAGACTTCCTGTGGAAGAGTACAGAATATCCGTGATTTTAAAAGGCTGGCGATGGAGAACTTTATTGAGGCACACCGTCTTTTCAGATCACGCGATTTTTATGACGTGATAAAGTATGAAGAGCCAAGGATAAAGGCACTTTATGATAATATTAGGAAATGGTCTCTCGGTGAGCAGGCGATGGAAGAATTTCTGGTCGGAATCAAACAGAAAGAATGTATTTTCCTGACAATGGGACGGAATCAGAGAACCTTCCGCAATTTAAAAAAGCAACCCGTGAGATTCTCATGCAGAGGAAGTAATTTGGAAGGATCATTTTGGAAACTCCGTATGAAACATTGAGTTATGAGGTCGTAGTGGAAACAAGGATATTTGCAGAGATGAGAACATCGTGGCAAATGAAAAAATTTAATGGAATTCTGAAAGATTATCTGAAATGCGGAAGGTGACAAGATGTCACTGGAAGATTGGACAGAGACTTCTATTAAGAAAATTTCACATCTTCGCGAAGTAGATGAATGTTAATCCATTTTACCTTTTGCCCAGGCACATCTTATCTGCATTTTGGGTAATCGGATGGATGAGGCAAAATGGTTTTCTGAATGATTATAATTACAGCCGTTTTCAATCGGTAAGGATGTTCATTTGAGTTCTATTACCTTTATCTGACGACAAAACTGAGTAAAATTCGATTGGGCAGAGAAGGGTCGCAGAAGAACTTTCACGTTCTGAATGAAGCATCGGACAGCTTCAGGCGGATTCTTTGTATGCTGATTGAGGTTGATTCAGAATATAAAAAAATCTACAGTGAAAACTGAATGCGCTTGGAAAGTTTATGGAGTATAAGTCTCACAGCTTATGGTTCTATCTTCAGGCATTCCGTTGTTTTAAGAGAAGCCAGCTCATCTCTTAAAAAACTCGGACAGTTTGAAGTACAGGTTCTGCTTTTTGGCGTGAAATATAAACTGATGACGAAGGAACTTGCGCATTATATACAACAAACCTCCCAAGTCAGATGAAGAATTTTGATAAACATCTGTATAATGTGATGCAGAAGTGTTATGAGATTTTCCCGATGATCCGATGATATTGACAGCAATCTGTACATTGATTAAAGGAAAAAGGACAGAACACCGGAATCTATTTCCATTGGTATGAGAAAGCAGTAGACGCAGAGTTGAAGATTGCGCAGCTTTTGAATATTATATGGCGGTGGATGACCAAAGAATTTCATAGACAGCTTCCTCGTTCGGTATATTTGTATTTTATGCATGGAAATTCTCTGGATTATAAAAAATGCGCATTTTGTATGCAAATCTTATTACTTATGAAGATGAGACAAGCGAGATTTATGCAGAATTACAGGGATGAGATGGAAGAATTCACATGGAATCAGCTGGAGAAGAGAAATATAGATGAAGATCTGCGGATCATTTATAAGCGATTCCTTGTAGAGACAGACATGAGTCAGGACAGAATCCGGGCAGTTTATGATGTGTGTCACGCATATTGGATTACAACAAAGGTTCCGAATATGGCGTTTATCCATGTAATCGCAGCCTGATGGAACAATTAGTCAGAAGGCAGCATATACAGAGAATGGAGCCAGAGTATTTCTGTATGCAAAGACGGATCGCATTGTATGGGAAGCAAAAGATGGAAGACATTATACAGATTCTATCCCATATGAGAGTAAACGTCTGTTTTATGAACTTAGATATATGGATATCTGCAGAAAATATCAGGAATAGCATGAAGGAAGCAAAGCGTTTGAAGAAAGGAAGAGCTGACACTGGAAATCGTAAGGGAAAAGGGTCTGGAAAATTTCCCGGAGGATGAGACAGATACTGTGCAGCAAGATGATTCGTGAGAAAATTACTGAGAATGATGATTTTTCCTGACCTATGTTTGTTATGATTTATTTAAGAAAAAACAGTATGATAAAGTGATTCTTACGTATTTGGCAAACTTCTACTGTGGAGCAACACAGGAGATGAAGGAATTGTGGAAATGTTGCCAGAGAGTATGAAGTCCATACACACAAACTGGCAGAACGGATCATTACACAGATGCTTCTCTGAGGAATTATTCCAGGAGACAAAAGTATTTGAAGCTTATTATGATGAAGGTGCATACTTCCGGCTCCAGCAGGCTTATCTGGCATATGTTTCCAGAGAATATGTTGTAGAAGCACGTAAGATAGAGAAATCTATAATTGATATTATCTGCAAGGGAAGCAGAGAAGGGTGAGGAACAATCGATATTTGTATGATTGCTGTTTTGAAATATTATTCGGATCAAGAGTATGAAACAAGCCTGTAAGAAGACGCTGAAAAAGTTTATGCAGGAACTTTGTGGCAAACAGATTTATTTCCCATTTTTCCTTAAGTATGATAAGGAGTGGCTGATTGAATTTCAGTTTGGGATAAGACACTGGTAGAATATCATGCAAAACCTGGAAGGATAGCCGTGTTATGTTGTATTATCAGTTGCAGAAAGGTGGAAAGAGATTCTGATTATGCAACAGAACTTCTGACACCAATGTATGAGAATTTGTATGTGAAGAAGTTTGTGTTGTTTCGCATGAACGACTGCGTTATTATTTTAAAGAAACGAATTGACGGAAATTCTTACAGTTACGGAAAAAAGATGACTGCCAGCATACGGTTGAAAAAGGTGAACCGGCAGATATGGAAGGCTCAATGACATTGACATCACTGGAAGAAATCCGGAAGAACGAGCAAAAGATGAAGAAGGAATGCACTGGAAGAAAAACAGCTTGCTGATCATATTTTGTTCATACAGTAAAGGAGGAAATTTTCATGGGACAGGGAAGTATAATTGGATATGAGATAAATGAAAAAGACATGCCAGATCAGTTTTTATAATGATAAAGAGATGGAACCTCAGACACTGGATACCGGAATTGAAAAGAGAACAATCAGATTCCTTGGATTATGAACTATTATAAAGAGACCTGGACTTACGGAAGAAGGCAAGACGTCTTGTCTACTGAAAGAAGGACAGTATCCCGTCTGCTTTCGAGAAGTGTCTTGCAAATGAGAAAATTGAATTTGGTGACAGGACATATGATGCAGTATGGCTGCTTTCCGGATTTTTAAAGATGTCTGAACAGTCATTTGAAAAATTGATGGAATCACGTTTTCAGTGTACCGGAGTTCTTACAGAAGAATCTGGCACAGATGCTTGAAGGATCGACAGTTCGTATGAATATTGGCAAAGAAAATATCTTTGTTCAGGATTATAAGGAAAGCTTTTGCCAGTATATGTTCTATCAGCCAAAAGAACTGTGGCAGTATGAATGCAGCGTTATTCTACTGCGATGACAGGATGTAATACGTGCATATATGCTCAGACGTCTGAATACAGGGAGCACAAAAAGCAGAGACATGTTCGTAACGGTAGAAGAAGTTGCCAATGCACATATGAGGGAACTTGAGGCTATTTATCCTGTCTGAATGTGGACAAAGGCGAAGGATGCCGATGAAAGCTTTAAATCATTTATTCAGAATGTGTTTGATAAAAAAGATGATCTCTTCTGTCTTTTTGACAGGAGATGGATTTGAAAATAACTGGTATCCGAATTCTCTGCGCGTTCTCTGTAACGGACGCCGTGCGTTTATGGGAAATAATCTGTACAGTAAAGGAGCGTGTTATACAGCGTTATGCAGAAAAGTATAGGAACAGTCAGATGCACCAGTCTACCTGATGAGACAAAACTGACCGAGCAGATTTCCGTGCGGATGCGCGTGAATGGAGAAGAAGGCTGGTACCCACTGGTATCCTGGGGCAATCACTGGTACGAATCAGACAGACAGTTCGAGGTGCTTCTTGGTGATACAGAGGATATTGAGATCCATGTAGATTCTCTGGTGACCGGCAGGCATCTTGTGGAGTCGGTTTCTCTGAAAGGTATGCCGGACCGGAAAAACTATGCGCTTCGTCTGAAAAATTAGTACATTCTTCTCGGATGAAAAGACCTGTCATATTATTTTTTGAAGATATGGGATTTGGCGATTTTTTCCGCCATCAGGATTCCTTTGGAGAAGATCATTGAATTAGGAGGCAGCAATGGGCAGTTTAATTCTTTGTCATGCATTGTTCCGTACCTTTTGGTTACTGTTTTTGGGGTTTGACATATATTGTATGCTATGGTAGAATACAACAGTAACTTTACCGTCATTACAGTGACTCATTGGTAGAGAATAAAAAGCCAAGTTCGATGATGGAGGTATTATTATGAAAGAAAAGTATTAAGTGTGTTATTATGTGCAGGACTTGCAGTTTCTATGTTAGCAGGATGTGGTTCAGACTCTTCTAATGCGAATAAGAAAGCGGAATCAACAGGGAGTGATCTTGAATATGTGAAAGACAAAGGGACACTCGTGGTCGGTGTTACTGATTTTGAACCAATGGATTATAAAGATGATAATGGTGAGTGGGTCGGATTTGATGCAGACATGGCGAAAGCATTTGCAGAGAGTATCGGAGTTGAGGCAGAATTTGTAGAGATTGACTGGGATAATAAAGAGCTTGAGCTTGATGGAAAGTCAATCGACTGCGTATGGAATGGTATGACACTGATTGATGAAGTGAAGAGTTCTATGGAATGCACAGATTCTTATATGAATAACGCGCAGGTTGTAGTTGTACCAGGCTGACAAAGCAGATAAGTATCAGGATGAGGAAAGTGTGAAAGATTTAACTTTTGCAGTAGAAGCAGGAAGTGCAGGGAAGATCAGGTTGAAAGAATTGGTGCACAGTATACAGCCGTTTCATCACGAGCAGATGCACTGATGGAAGTTGCTTCAGGAAATTCAGATGCAGCTGCAATTGATGCTTTGATGGCAGCAGCTATGATCGGAGAAGGAACAGGTTATGCAGATCTTACTTACACAATAAGTCTGAACAATGAGGAGTATGGCGTTGGATTCCGTAAAGGATCTGATCTTGCAGCAGCTCTGAATGAATACTAAAAAGAGTATGGAAGATGGATCAATGAAGAAATGTGCTGAGACTTATAAAGTACAGGCTGCATTGATCGAAAAATAAATTTAGGATGGAGCTTTAATAAAATGGAACTTATTATGGAACAATTTCAATCGTTATTCACTCACTGAATGTGGGATTTTACAGACGCTGAAGCTGTTTTTGCAACGCTTCTTGGAGCTATTCCGTTGGGACTGGTTATTGCATTTGGATCAATGTCACATTTTAAACCGTTGAGTTATATTACGAATATCATTGTCTGGATCGTGCGAGGCACACCGCTTATGATCCAGATGCTGATCATTATTATTTCGGGACTGGTCTTAGGAAACCCAATCTGGGGTGGCGGTGAAAGCGGAAGATTTCTTGCAGCTTCGGTTGCATTTATCTTTAACTATGCATGCTATTTCTCGGTAATTTACCATGGAGGAATCCAGGGTATCCCACAAGGGACAGACGGAGGCCGGACTTGTTCTTGGAATGACAAAGCATCAGATCTTCTTTAAGGTTAAGCTGCTTCAGATGGTGAAGAGAATTGTTCCACCGATGTCAAATGAGATCATCACACTTGTAAAAGATACTTCTCTTGCACGAATCATTGCACTGCAGGAGATTATCTGGGCAGGACAGGCGTTCCTGAAAGGTTCTCAGGAATCTCAGGTGCGATCTGGCCGATGTTCTTTACAGCTTTTTATTATCTGATCTTCAATGGTATTCTGACAGTCCTTCTTGGAAAGCTTGAGAAGAAGCTGGAATATTTTAATTAAATTGGGAGGAAGAGATAAATGGCAATACTTGAAGTAGAACACATAAATAAAACATTTGGACGGACAAGTACTGAAGGATATCAGCTTTTCATTGGAAGAGGACAGGTACTTTCCTTGATCGGTTCCTCGGGAAGTGGGAAAGACGACACTTCTGCGCTGCCTGAATTTTTGGAGACACCGGATAAAGGTGTGATCCGTGTAAATGATGAATTATTGTTTGATGCTGCAAATCCTGTAACAAAACAGGAAAGTGAAATCCGTAAGAAAAGATTACATTTTGGACTTGTATTCAGTCTTTTAATCTGTTCCACGCAGTATACAGCACTTGGGAATGTAATGCTGGCGAAGGAACTACTTGCAAAAGATCAGCCTGATTATAAGGCACGCAAGAAAGAGATACATGCAGAGATTGAAGCAGAAGCAAAGAACCTCTTAGATCAGATGGGACTTTCAGAGCGTATGAATAACTATCCGCATCAACTTTCCGGAGGACAGTGTCAGCGTGTGGCGATGCCCGTGCACTTGCATAGTCCGGATATTCTATGCTTTGACGAGCCGACTTCAGCACTTGATCCGGAGCTTACAGGTGAAGTACTGAAAGTTATCAAAGGACTTGCAGATCAGAATACTACGATGATCATCGTAACGCATGAGATGGCATTTGCAAAGAGACGTATCGGACAAAAAGTTCTGTTTATGGATGACGGTAAAATACTTGAGCAGGGAACACCTGAGGAAGTGTTTGAAAATCCAAAGAAGAGCGTACCCGTCAATTTTGTCACGTTATACAAACGGATAGTGATTTTGTAAATACTGGACAAAATGAAGGTGGTAATAAGATACGAAGAAAAAAACGACGAATATATTAGAAATACTAATATATTGAACGCAAATAAAATAATGAGCAGGGAAGAAATACAAGGCGGAGGGAATGTTGATTTTCACTCCGCCTTATATAATCGGTTTTGTATGATACAGAAATCATGATAAAACTAGCAGGAACTAGGTAAGGAGCATAAACTGACATGAGTGAATTTGAAAAGCAATTGACTGACAGGACTTGGGGAGAAAGAATGCGGTGTTTTTTGGTGTATGATGTGGATGGACATGATGTGGCTGCATCAGTCTATTATGTGGCTTGTTTGCTTTGCAGCATAGAGGTCAGAGAGCTGCGGTATTGCAGTGACAGACACTTATGGGAAGAGAAACGTCCTTTCAAAAAAGGACTTGGGCCATGTGGATGACGTGTTTGATGAAGAGGGACTTTGAGCTGAAAGGAAATCTTGGCGTGGGGCATGTGAGATATTCAGCAGCAGGTGCAACACACGTGTAGAGAATGCAATGCCACTTGTTATAAACTATGAAAGGAACACTTTAAGGATTGCACATAATGGAAATTTAGTAATGCAATTGAGCTGAGAGAAGAACTCAGCCAGACAGGTGCTATTTTCCAGACAACAATAGACTCTGAAGTAATCGCATATCTTATTGCAAAGAGCGTCTTCATACACCGACAGCAGAAGAAGCTGTGAAGTGTGCGATGCAGAAGATCAGGAGTGCATATGCACTTGTTGTGAGCAGCCCGAGAAAATGATTGGTGCAAGAGATCCATTTGGACTCAAGCCACTTTGTATCGGGAAACGTGACAATACATATTTCCTTGCTTCTGGAGAGCTGTGCGATCACCCGCAGCTGTAGACGTGAATTTGTAAGAGATGTTCTTCCGGGAGAAATCGTAACAATTACAAGAAAACAATGGAATCCAGTCAGATGAAACGAGTGTGATCGATTCTGGAAAAACAGGCAAGATGTATTTTTGAGTATATTTATTTTGGCAAGAACAGACAGTACAATCGATGGTGTAGGTGTATACCATTCAGGGAATTCCTTGGCAGGAAAAGCAATTCTGCGGAATCTTTTATCCGGTAGACGCTGATCTTGTTGTAGCAATACAGCA
>VOFH01001928.1_pt1 | contig 19797 bp, 37 predicted proteins | sample 5384091 | NCBI WGS metagenome assembly VOFH01 (sample SAMN12384727, study PRJNA508395) | human gut metagenome | isolation source: healthy gut G | host: Homo sapiens
CATACAAAGTGCTTCATGTCCGTTTTCTGTCACAGAATCTTATTTCTTTGTTTCAATCCACGCTCGGTAAATTCATCTCACCAATCTTAGAGGATGCTTTTGGGAGAATCCTTGCCATAATATTTGTTGGAATTGCCTCAATTATTCTTATCCTCAGAGATCGCAATCTCATGGCGTCTGATATGTTCATAAGAATCCTTCTTGCTCACTGCCAGAAACAGATAAAGAGAATCTCGACCACCAGTGGGCCGATACCCGTGAGAAGCAGAATTCATCCTAAGAGCAGCTTCTCCCGTTGCTGTTGTAATGTGGTAATCACAGGCCTGCCCCAGCGGCGAAGCCGCGTTGTTGGTAATCGCAATCATCTTGCACTGATTTTCCCTTGGCCACCGCGGTGAGCGTCATCAGACGTTTGAGAAACCGGAGTTGGATGATGATCACCACATCTTCCGGCCCCCATATTGCGGGTAAACGCCATATCTGTGTCTCCCAGGATCGTCCCTGATACCGCCTGATCCCCAGCTGATTGAACTTAAAGGCGCCGTCTAAGGCAACCGGAATCGTATTCCCCTACAGCCACCAGCTGCACCGTGCGGGCATGTTCTAATCAGTTCCAGAATCTTTCCCAGCTGAACTCGGGTCCATCATGGACACCGTCTGTGTCAGCTCCGCCGCCTTGTTGGCCTAGGATATTCTGAAGGGACTGTGCGATATTTTCGCGGCTGATATCGTTGGATACCTCCACGGAATTCCCCGCGTTCCTCCGCCACCTCCTTCGCCAGAGTAATCTTTTAAATGATGAAAACCGTTAAATCCGCACCGTCTGCAAAAACGCGATACCGTCGCGTCACTGGTACCGCTTGCCAAATGCCAGCTCTGCGACAGTCATATCGATGATTTCACTCTTATGCTCCAGATATAATCTGCAATCTTCTTTTCCGCCTCAAAAAAGGTATCGTAAGAAGAACAGAGGACTCCTGAAACGTTGATATGATCCTGCATGGCTCCTCTTTCCTCCGTTTCTGTCACGCATGTAATTTTATTTCATCATTATAGCACGATAAGAAATAATTTGTAAAGGAAGTTTTTACCACTCTCCCGGTAACTCCCACGTATTGTGATCCTTTCCGGTGTCGCGCAGAATATCATCGATCTCCTCAAACATCCGGCTGTCCGGAAGATTCCTCTCCCATAAGCGGAATGCCTCATCTGACTTTATCTCTCTTCACGTCGATGGGCGTCCGGCGCAGTAATCCCGGTTCAGCTGGCCGTACAGCTCCGCCATCTTGCGCATGTGTTCCTCCGGCAGACTGCTCATCTTCTTATAGATCTGCTGGCTGATCACTCCCACCAGGAAATCCGTTCCGTATTCCTTAAAGTTTAACAGGTTTTCATCTGTCAGGCCGTGCTCCGCCGCATAACGCTCCATATCTGCTTCTTCGTCGCATAGCGGAGTGCCCGCCGTCTCCCCATGACAGGATTCCGTACTGACAGGGCGGAATGGCAAAGGAGTCCGCCACGATCTCACTGATATGATAGACGTCCTCCGGTTCTCCCTGGCTCAGGCTTGTATTTCTTGGTCCGCTGCAGATGCAGGTGGCTGCTGATAAAGACCGGCACACGGTATCGTTCCAGCAGCCGGATCACTTCCCCGCTGTTTTCCAGAGTACAGTCCACCGGATAGAGAATACTTTCCTTCAGGAGGTTGTGATGGGCAATGGGAATTACCGAATCCCCAGTTCCTTCTGTAGCCTCCAGCTGTTCCTCCATCCATTTGACTGTAGTGCTTTCGTATCCTTCCTCCCACCAGGTTTACGGGGTCATACTGGGCGGAATCCAGCATCATCAGCCAGTTCTTCTCATCCAGCCGGCAGATATAGCTCAAGGAAGTCTCATCTCTGCTGATCGCCTGATCATATCCGAACTCATGGTAAATATCCAGAAATCCTCTGCATTGACCGTCTCGCCGCCTCCCTTCACCTCCGAAATAGGAGGCGGCATGGGGATTATTGATGTCGTGGTTTCCCGGAATTACGAGAACCCGCACCCCTGGTCTGCAAGTACCTTCAGCTTCCCCGGCAAGCGCCTCATGGGCCCCCTTCTCGCCGTTTAGCGTCAAATCACCGCTCAGAACCACCGCGTCGGGCATAGCTCCGTCATCTCTTCCGTAAACACATCCATCAGCTGGGAGATATAGGGAACCAGCTTTCCGTCGTCCCGTTTCCACCAGCTCGTCAAAACGCCTCGCCGTAATCGGTCATGGACGATGCAAAATAATGGATATCAGAGACCGTTACAATGGAAGGCGGCCGGTACTCTTCCACCGGCAGTTCTTCTTCCGTCTCCATCCGTCCTGTCTCAGTACGGCCGCTGTACCAGTTCCCGCTTTCCCCTGCTGCCTGCCTTCCTCCTGCGTTTCCTGGCCTGATGGCGTCGCCTTCACACTCTCCGTCTCCCCCTCTTTCACGTTTCCTCCTGCGTCTCTTCGGTCTGCGGTCCTGTCGTCCAGGTTCCGCTCTCTCTGCCAGTTTCCGTCGGCGAGAGAGTTTTCCCACAAACCACACGATGCCAAGACACATCGCAAAAATCAATCCCGCATAAATCAGGATTATCAGCCAGTTTTCTTAACCCGTTACTCATATGATGTCCACAATTTAGTACCAAATTTTCTGTCAGTTAAGCGCTGCCTTCTCATAAACCTTCCGCACCTTTTCCATAGTAGGCACCCTCGTGCACCTTTACCGTCCACAAAATAGGTCGGTACATACCAGTAGTCCAGGGAATCTGCAAGCGCCTTCTCCCTGTTCCTCATCCACAATTTTCACCTCAACCGCCTTATACCCGGCCGCTCCTCCTTCAGCTCATCCATCATGCGCAGGCCTGACGGCAGTAAGGCATGATTCCTGAATCATCATAAGTACCTTTTCATCTGTATTCCAACCTTTCCGGTTTCATCCTGCTGGAAAAACCTGTCTGAATTCTTTCATTTCTGCTCTTTCATACTGCTTTTTCTCATACTGTTTTTCATTCTATCATTATTTCCTCTGTATAGCAATACACATGAAAACCGCCTCTGTCATGCGGTAACAGGGACGGTTCTCTCGCATTCCCCAGGAGTCATGATTCCTTCACGGGTCAATGAAAAGGAAAACCCAGAGGGTTCATATATTGTATAGAATATTCACATGCAGTTAGTGTTTGCTAACTGAATATATATTAGCATATGCTAACTAAAAATGCAACCACTTTTTGAGAGAATTCCTCATTTCCAGTTAATACCATCTCGTCATGGGCAACTCGTTATTTACGCCTTTGAGACCAGGATCTGATGCAGGTCAATAATCCCGTTGTGGAAGGTGCAGCCGCACAGGAGCTCAAATAGAGTTCCCACATTCTCGCAAACTCGGTTCCCATGTTTGCCTCCACCTCCTGCCTGTGGCCGCTGAAGTTTTGTTCCCAGCAACGCAGAGTCTTATAGTAGTGACGTCTTAAGCTTTCCACATCCAGAGTGTAGAACCGGTAGTCGCCGAATAAATGGATTATTTCCCGAAGGCTCGGCACCATGCCGCCCGGAAAGATATATTTCTTGATCCACGGGTCCCCCGATGATACTCTTTGAGCGCGCTGATATAGTGAAGCAGAAGAGCCCGCCCGGCTTTAACACGGAATCCACATTTTTTACGAACAGCTCGTAATTCGCCCGCCCCACGTGCTCCAGCATCCCGACGCTGACCACCCGGTCGAACTGTCTGCCGCTCTTCTCCAGCTCGCGGTAATCCATCCGCGCTACCTCAATCTGTCCCGTCAATCCCTCTTTTTCGATCCGCTCTTCGAATTCCTTCTGCTGTTCGTGGCTTAAGGTGATTCCCAGTCCCTTTACTCCGTACTCCTTCGCAGCCCGGATCAGCAGATACCCCCAGCCGCATCCGATATCGAGCAGCGTCATGTCCTTCTTTAAACAGAGTTTTTCCAGGATACGCTCCACTTTATTGCACTGCGCCTCATATAAGGTGTCGGTCTCATGTTTAAAGTAACCGCAGGAATAGCTCATGGTCTCATCCAGCCACAGACTGTAAAAGTCATTGCCGATATCATAATGGGAGGTGACCTCCTTCTCCTGATTCTTCTTAGACTGGGAGGTAAACATCAGCTTCTTTAATTTGGACTGGTCGGTGGAGAAACGGTCCATCTGTCCCAGAAACGAATCCAGGGCCTCGAATAAGTCCCCTTCCACCTCCAGGTTCCCCTTCATGTAGGCTTCCCCCAGTGCCAGGGAAGTACTCGTCAGCAGTTCTTTCCCCTCAATATCCTCTTTTAAATCAACCACAAAAGCCGGATTTCCGGCTGCCAATGTGATGGGTTTTTCCATGGATCTTCACATCAAAGGGATGCTCATCAAAACGCTGTAAAAAGAAATCATAAAATTATCTGTCATATTCTTCATATGCGGTTCCTCCATATTGCCGTTTACTCTCAGTGAAGTCCTCAATCGCGGTCTTCCTAAAAATTCTTTTTCCAGTTTTCGGTATTTTATAAGCAAAAACGCAAACTTCCCGTTACTGCTCACGGCCAGTACGGCGTGTCACAGCCCTTTTTGCTCTGACGCTCTTTCCGGGCCTTCATATGCCATATCATACAAGACTTTTTCACTTAATTGTGATAAAATCAAAAAGTTTGAAAGGAGTATGCCATGACTACATCTAGGAACAACGCCATATATTCTACGACAGCTGTCTCGGTATCGAAGGCCTATCAGTTAAGCAGCATCGTACAGAAATTTCCCAATCATTTTCATGAATGCTACGTCGTCGGCTTCATAGAAGGCGGCGCCGCCATCTGTGGTGCCGCGGATCCGAGTACGATCTGTCGAAAGGAGATTTGATCCTCTTTAATCCCAAAGACAACCACTTCTGTTCTCCCATGAACGGAGAGCTGCTGGACTACAGAGCGCTAAACATAACCGTGCCGGTCATGAAAAAGGCGGCCGCCGACATCACGGGAAAAGAATTTGTCCCACAATTCACCGTAAATGTAGTCTATCACAGCGATATCACCACATCGCTGGCCGATGTCTACAATGCCATTGTAACCGACGCGTCCCCCTTTGAAAAAAAGAGGAAGCGTTCTTTTCCTTCTGGAACAGATTTTAAAGAGCACAGCGCTCCTTACGAAGAGCATAACGGAGTCTTTTTGACAGCGCCATCGCCGATACGTGTGAATATCTAAAGGAACACTATTCCGAAAATATCACGCTGGAAGAGCTAACCGAACAGATTCATCTGAGCAAATCGTGGCTGCTCCATACTTTTACAAAGCAGACGGGAGTATCCCCGTACTGCTATCTCCAGTCTATTCGCTTGGAAGAGGCGAAAAGCGTTGGAGCAGGCGGTACCTCCCATCGACGCGGCCGCCAGGGCCGGTTTTCACCGACCAGAGTCATTTCACCCGTTTTTTTAAGGATTTCACAGGGCTGACTCCGAAGCAGTATCAGAAAATATTTACAGAATCCGGGGGACAGCCGCCGGTACGGAGGAATAAACATGTCAGAAAAGTCTAACATGACGGGCCATCTCGCGGCAGCCGTCACCATCTTCATCTGGGGAACCACCTTTATCTCAACCAGAGGTTCTGCTGGTATCCTTTACACCGCTGGAAATCCTGTTTTTCCGCTTTTTATCGGATACGCGGCGCTGTGGATCGCCGCCCCCTCCTCCACACGAAGGATATAAAAAAGAACTGCTCTTCGCGGCAGCCGGCCTCTGCGGCGTCACCCTCTATTTCCTCATGGAAAACTTCGCACTGACCCTGACCCAGGCAGCCAACGTAAGCATTATCATCTCCGTGGCCCCTGTTCTTCACCAGCCTCTTCGACTGGCTGTTCATGAAGGGAAAAGCCGGGCCGCCGTTTCTTAACCGGCTTCACGGCGGCCATGCTGGGAATCTCCCTCTTGCTTTCAGAAGGGTACCGGCGTCCAGTTGAGCCCCAAAGGAGATTTCCTGGCCCTGGCGGCGGCCATCACCTGGGCGGCCTACTCCATACTCACGAAAAAATCGGAAGCTATGGGTACGGAACCATCGAGAGCACCCGCAGAACCTTTTTTACGGCCTCCTCTTCATGGTACCGGCGCTTTTTCCTGCCCTTCCAGATTGCACCGCGCGTTTTATGGTAATGCAGAACGCACTCAATATTCTCTTCCTGGGATTCGGCGCTTCCGCGCTCTGCTTTGTCACCTGGAACTTCGCAGTACGGGCTCTGGGCTCCGTAAAGACGAGCGTCTACATCTATGCCGTTCCCGTCATCACGGTGATCACGTCCTTAATCTTTCTGCACGAGGTTATTACCTGGCAGTCCGCATGCGGAATTGTACTGACTCTGGCCGGGCTGATACTCTCAGAGAGCCGGATCACGTTAAAACAGACAGCTCCAGAAAACCTTCGGTTGACATCGGTATGGACAGACCTTAAAATGGGAGTAACCGATCAGCCAGTCTGATCGAATCTGTCATTACAAAGGAGAACTGCTGTCATGATAAAAAAATGTTTGCTGGCCGCCGCAGTTACAGCCGCGGCCATGCTGTGCCTGACCGGCTGTCAGCCCAAAGAAGACCCGCTCCAGCTCGGGAGTACTGCCGTTGTGCTGGAGACTGACGAAGCTCAAAACGGGCTTAACGGAACGGAGGCAGACCCTCTCCCTCCAGGCGGAAGCCGTCCCCGAAGTAACCGCAGGCAGGGCCGCGTCCCTGGAAGAATCGGACTATAAAGGCTTTGCCAAACAGATTCAGCATATTTTCTCGAGCGCGATATCGAAGCGCTGGCTCAGCTCTGCGCCTATCCCGTTTACGTGACGACAGAAGCCAACACGGAGGGGACAGGATAGTTGCGGACGCCGCAAAGCACTGATATCGCAGAAGGACGACATTTTACAGACGCCATGCTTCAGGCGGTCGCCGGTGTCGATCCGATCGTCTGACACCGTCACAGGCTGGCATCTTCGTAGGCAGCGAATCCGGATCGCCCGGTCTCTTCTTTTCTTTAACTGAGGATGGACAGCTGAATATTATGGGCATTAATTCAGAGGTAATTGACCAATAAAACAACACTTTTCAATATCTGTTGTTTAAGCAACAGTTTCTCCAATCTGTTGCTTGATATTTGAAGGAAATCTGCTTAAACTTGGACTCAAATTCAAACCATCGGACAGTTTCCGGCGGCGGATCAAGGGAGGAATGAATATGTATAAGCAGTTAAAGGAACTCGTCACCCAGTATGTGGATGTCAGCCCGAATCCATCACCAGAGATTCCCGCTTCGTTGAAGACTTAGAATTTGATTCTCTGGATTTTATAGCGATGATCGGAGACATCGAAGAGCACTTTCAGATTGAAATGGACATCAGCGATCTGCTTGAAATCAAAACCGTGGACGACATGTTCCGTTATATCGAACGTGTTGCCGTATCATAAAAGGCAAGACTCGCTGAACATTGTTTGCAATTTGCAGATATGAGAAAGAAGCGGTTTGAGGAATCATACTCCCCAAACCGCTTCTTTCTAAATTTTTGGCCGCCTCTGCCATAATGCTTCAGCCAGAACGTACCTCATCAGTTATCACAAAATATCCTTCATTCCATTCAAAAAATACATTGCTGATAAAACCGGCTACCATCTCGGGCGGGCTTTCAAACCCCTCTTTCATCCATTTATGCAGGACACCCACCACACCTCCGATAGAATAGGCAACCGCATACTCACGGCTCTGCTTGTCGCCGTCATTCTCCTTCCCTGATAATCCGCCATGTATTCCGAGATCATCTTCAGCAGCTTTTTGATAAACCGGCTCTCCTGGCCATTGGTCACACACAGTACACAGTCCTGTTCTCATAAATGTACTGGCAGAAGCATTCAAATAGCGGCGGCTGACATCCTCTTCCCTGTTCGGATGGAAAGCCCCGCATCATTTCCAGCACATGCTCCATGACTCCATCCTCGATCTGTTCCAGCAGATCATAGATATCCTGGTAATGGTGGTAGAACGTACAGCGGTTTATCCCCGCCCGTTCCGTCAAATCCCTGATCGTAATCCGGTCGACTGGTCGAAGTTCAAAACGCCTCCTGCAAAAGCCTGCGTTCTTAACTGTTCCTTTTCTCTCACGCAAGGCTGCTATTTCTCTGTTCTGCCAGACGAATTTCCCCTTCCCCGCACAGGCCGATACACCATCTCTGCCAGCTTCCACTGCCGGAAACTCCAGCCGGTCTTTTCACAGGCGATTTCCCCATTTTTACCAATCTGAAAGGATATATCCTGTAAGGGCACGGTATCCCGCATCCTACCGCCTTCACATAGCTTTCCTTCAGAGTCCAGAACCGGAAGAACAGCTCCTCCCGCTCCGATTCTCCCGCCTCCTTCATCTGCCGGAGCTCGGCATCAGAAAAGTACTCTTTTTAAGAGCGGCTCTCCGGTACGGCCGCACGCACTCCGCGTCAATCCCCACGGTGCAATCCCCTGATGGCAAGCACGGCAAGCCCCATGCAGTGGCTGATATTAAAGTGAATCAGCGGATACTCTTTTTAAGTATGGCTTTTCCATGCGCTCCTCAACCAGTTCCGCATCCGTCCTTCCCCGCATCCTATCCCATACCGTTCTTCTCAGAGCTCTCCGCAGAAGCCAAAGCCCCTGTTCGTGCTCGGTCCCCTCTTGTTTCCGCCTGTCCCCGGTTCAAAAAAGCGTGATAAATCCAGACCATAGTGTTCCAACTCCTGATTTCAACCAATTTCCTTTCATTCTACCATAGCCTGCGGCAAATGTCACTTCACTATTTCTGCCGGAATTTTCTATTACCTCAATAAAAAACCTTGTCCCGTCCGGCCTGCCCATGTTATACTGCTATTACAAAACCGATGATAGCCTTTATAGGAAGCTATCGCCACAGGAATCCGGCTTCTGTCCGCATTCCGTTCTGCCAGTTTCATCAGGGCATTCTCTGTCCGTTCGACGAAAGAATTCCCACATCACCAGAATTTCATGTAAATAATACCAGAAAAATAAGAGGGCTATTGTCTGTTTTACAGAAAAATATTATAATGGAGATAGGTTCTTATATAGCTGGAACGGAGGCTATATGAGCAATACGAACAATGCAGACGGCTCGAAAGACATCCCGACAACTTTCCGGCGGAAGATTTGGTCTTAAAGAGCGCCATGCAGTTTTTTCGGGGAAGAACTGAACCGTTCTGATCTTGTTCCCCTTCTGCTCACCACACTGATGTCAGGTACCATGGATCAGAAGGACCGATTCTTACGGCAAACCGCCTGAGTACCGAATCCGGCACCCTCCCCGGCCGGACCTGGTAAAAATGCAGGCGGTACTGTACACATTCGCAAACAAGTTTTCTGTCAAACGACGATTTAAACCAGGTAAAGGAGGTGCTATTCATGACACCATTAGGTCAAATGCTGGTGAAAGATGGATTTGAAAATAGGCATTGAAAAGGGGATTGAAAAAGGAATTGAAAAGGGTGCCCTTGCACTGATTTCCGTTTGCCGGGAAATCGGACTTTCCTACGATGATACCCGCAGAAAACTGATTGAAAAACTGGAGTTGATGTCCGGCTGCCAAAAAGATATATGGAAGAATTCTGGACCCGGTCCTCTCTGTAACCGTCAAAACGATCAAATTACAAAAACAGCGGCAGAAAGAGCTGCCAAGTCTCTCTGCCGCCAAAATCAACTTTTTTCATTCGTTCGAATTTCCTATGATCAACGCTGCTATTTTTCTTCTAAAATGTGTTTTACCGTTTAACACAGAATGCATTTCTTCCTGGATAAACAGCTGTCTCCCCCAGTTCCTCTTCGATCCTCAGAAGCTGGTTATACTTCGCCACGCGCTCGCTTCGGCTCGGAGCCCCCGTCTTAATCTGGCACGTATTAAGAGCCACCGCAAGGTCTGCAATGGTGGTGTCCTCCGTCTCTCCTGAACGGTGGGAAGCGATGGCCGTATAGCCTGCCTTATGGGCCATTTTGATGGCCTCCAGCGTCTCGGACACGGAACCGATCTGATTTAACTTAATCAGGATAGAATTGCCTGCATCCGGAATCGATTCCTTCTTCAGTCTCTCCGTATTGGTTACGAAGAGGTCGTCGCCGACCAGCTGCACTTTGCTGCCAAGAGAAGCCGTCAGCTTCTTCCAGCCTTCCCAGTCCTCCTCGTCGAGAGCATCCTCGATAGACCAGATCGGATACTTCTCACAGAGCTGTTTCCAGTGCCCGATCAGTTCTTCAGAGGTAAATGCTTTTGCACTTCGGAAGTACGTATTCTCCTTCTTTCCGCCCTTCCACTCGCTGGAAGCCGCGTCCATGGCGAGGACGAAATCGTGTCCCGGTTCGTATCCGGCGCGCTTTACCGCCTCTAAGATCAGCTCGATGGCTTCCTCATCACTGCCTAAATCCGGAGCGAAGCCACCCTCATCACCGACAGAGGTCGCCAGGCCTTTTTCCTTTAAAATAGACGCCAGACAGTGGAATACCTCGGTACACCAGCGGAGTCCCTCACGGAATGTGGGAGCACCGACCGGCATAATCATGAATTCCTGTACATCAACGGTATTCGCCGCATGAGCGCCGCCGTTTAAGATATTCATCATCGGTACCGGAAGTCTGTTTCCGGAGATTCCCCCAGGAAACGGTACAGCAGGGATTCCACATGGAAATGGAGGCGGCCCGTGCGCAGGCGATGGAGACCGCCAGAATCGCTGTTGGCTCCCAGCTTTGATTTGTCCTTCGTTCCGTCCGCCTGGATCATGGCGTGATCGACCGCGTAAATATCCGACGCATCCATGCCTGTCAGGACACCGGATATGACCGTATTGATATTTTCGACAGCCTTCCTGACGCCTTTTCCGCCAAAACGCTTCTTATCTTTATCTCTCAGCTCCAGAGCCCCAAATTCACCGGTAGACGCACCACTCGGCGCCGCGCCTCTTCCGATGGTTCCGTCGGCGAGCCATACCTCTGCTTCCACGGTCGGATTTCCCCTTGAGTCAATGATTTCCCGTCCGATAACCTTTTCTATTTCCAGATAGTCCATATTCATTCTCCTTTCATCTGCCCGTTCCTTTTAGGATTCCTCCAGAACCGTCAGCAGATCATCCACTGTTTTTTCTGCCGAATACCACCTTTCTGTCATTGATGATGGTACACGGCACACTCCATAATCTGATACTTTTCTTTCATCTCCGGATAATGGGCCAGATCGAAGACCCACGCTTCCACACCGTCACGTTCCGCGGCGATTCTGCCCGCCGCCATAACCGTGGCCGGACACATGGTACAGGACAGGGATACGGCAATCTTTATGTTCACCGGTCCCTTCAGCTTCCCGATCCGCTCCTCTCTTCATCCGTAATCGGCTGTCCCGGACCGCCCGCATTATAGATTGCAAGAACAAAGGAATTGAATTCATGGCCGCCCGGAACCGCATAGAACCGGATCCCGGTCTCATCTCTGTTCTCCGTTAAAATACGCAAAGACCGGATACTCTTCATCCTCTTTGCCCTTATCCGATTCACGGCGGGATCTGCATTCCACCATATCCGAAATATCGCCGAATTCATCAAGAAAATGTTCCATCTCCGCCGCCATTGGACTGCCGTCGAGCACACCCTCAACCACTATTCTATTCTGAAGCCTGGAAAATAAGTCCGCAAGCTGAGATTTCATTTCCCCGGTTATAAACACCCCCTCCGTTCTCCGTTTCCAGGGTGCCGGAATTCTCTGCGGCCCCGGTGTTCGAAAAGCGCCGGAGTTTTCTACAGCCTTCGTCCGTTCCTCTTCCATCTGCGCTTTCCATTGGGCCAGTTCCGGTTTCTCATATGTCTCCGAAACGTACCGTTCCAGGAAGTCGCGGCCACGGCTCCATCCGAGACAGCGGTCACCACCTGACGCAAATTCTTTTACGCAGACATCCCCGGCCGCATAGATGCCGTCCACACTCGTCTTCTGGTTCCGGTCCGTAATGATGTATCCCTGTCCGTCCAGCTCCACGAAACCTTCCAGCCATTTCGTATCCGGCACGTATCCGGCAAATACAAAAATCCCGAAGGAGGTTCCTTCCGGTGCTTCGTAGCTCCACTCCTTCCCGGATGCATTGTCCTTAAAAACGCGCGCGCCGAAGCAGTCCGTCTCCAGCTGCCTCCAAAATCTCCGTCTCGTAGTGTACCTCGATCTTCTCATGGTTTTTCGCCTTGTCCGCTACGGCCTTCGCACAGGTGAAAGTCTTCCTCACGGACGATGATCGTAACCTTTCTCGCGTACTTCGTCAGGAATACAGCCTCTTCCGCCGCCGCAAATCCTCCGCCGATGACGAAGACATCCATTCCCGTGAAAAATTCACCGTCACAGGTAGCACAGTAGGCAACGCCGCGCCCCTGATATTCCCGTTCGCCCGCAAAGCCCAGCTTTCTGGGATTGGCACCCACCGCCAGAACGATGCCGGGAGCCTGGTACTCTCCCTTGTCGTTTTCACCGTCTTGATCTCCCCGGCCAGATCGATCCCCTTAACCTCAGCCATGGCAAATTCCGCGCCAGGCTTCCGCCTGTCTTCTCATCTGTTCCGTCAGTTCTGGTGCCGTTCGTCTTCTCCACGCCGGGATAGTTGACGATCTCGATGTAATGGTGATCTGCCCTCCCATTTTCTCCTTTTCCAGGACGAGGACCCGGTATTTTGCCCTCGCCGCGTAGAGGGCGGCCGATAATCCGGCCGGCCCGCTCCCACGACGATGACGTCATACTGCCCCAGTCATATTACAGAAGCCCAACCAGGTCCAGGCTTGGCTTTAACGTCTCAGCACCCGGTTTCCATTTAGCCGGGCAAACCTCGTCGCCATGCTCCGCCACAAACTGGGAAGCCTGCACTCTGCGGAAGAGCTCATCGGCATTTCTGCCCACATTTCCGGCGATCACTTCATAGGCCACGATCCTGCCTTCCGGATTGACAATAAAGGAACCGCGCTCCGCCAGGCCATTCGTCTTCGATCATCACATCAAAGTCGCGGGCCAGTGTGCCGGTCGGATCCGCCAGCATCGGATACTGAATCTTCTTAATGGTCTTCGATACGTCATGCCATGCCTTATGCACGAAATGAGTATCGCAGGAGACGCTGTAAATCTCGCATCCGATCTTCTTGAAGTCCTCATACTTATCCGCCAGATCCTCAAGCTCCGTCGGCACACAAAGGTAAAGTCCGCAGGATAGAAGAAAAAATACAGCCCATTTTCCCAGTACATCCTCCTTTGTTACCTCTTTAAATTCATTATTTACAAAACTCTGTACTTTAAACTCACCGATTTCTTTTTCCAATTAATGACATAATCTTTCTATCTCCTTTCTGCTTGTTTATCCTTAAGTAATATGGTTCATTTACAGGGGCAAATTATAAGTTAGTTGCATCTAACTTATAGAAAACATTATATATAAAAAAAGTCAATTGGGATTGATTATCAATAATTTCAGTATTGAAATTTATCTAGTTTTATCATTTTATCATACTGAAATTTGGATATATTTTCTGTTATTATAAAGAAACATCACCACCGCCATCGCGCAGATGATCACATACCCCAGCACGCTGAACCGGTCCGGTACCTGGCCGAATATAACAAAGCCCAGTACGGCGGAAAAGATGATCTGGGAATAATCGTAGACGGAGATCTCCTGGCCGGAGCATGGCAGTAAGCCGCAGTAATCGCAAACTGTCCGCCGGCGGCCGCAAGGCCCGCCAACAGCAGATACCCCAGCTGTGCCCACGTATCCATGGAACCGCACCAGAAGATATGGAAGCGTCACCAGACAGGAGAATCCGGAGAAGAAACAGACGATAAACGGACCCTTCTCCCCACGGATCCCCAGCGACCGCACAAAGGTATAGGCGGCTCCCGCACTCATGCCTCCCAGCAGCCCGATCAGAGCCGGTACAAGCTCCATGTTGAGAGGAGACGGTTTGATGATAAAGAGGCTCCCTGCAAATGCACCTGCCACAATAACCGCCTGAACCGGCTTTACCTTCTCCTTTAAGATCAGGAAACTGAACAGAATGGCAAAAACGGCGACATCTTGTTACAGCATGGACGCATCCGCCAGCACCAGATGATCCACCTGCGTAAAAATGTACAGAGAATTCCGATAGTACCGAACGTGGAACGCAGAATCAGCTGCCATAGATTCTCCTTCTTACCCGAAAAGCCCACGTGATCCCGTTTCATCAGAATGAGTGCAAAGAAAATGCCACCAGGTTCCGGAAAAAGCTTTTCTGACAGACGGTAAATCTCCTGACAGCCTGACAAACAGATTCATCAGAGCAAACAGAACGCCGAACAGACGATAAACACAATTCCCTTTATAACGTGATTTCATGGCCCGCCGCTCCTATTCGCCGGACAGCCAGAAGTTGCTCATCATCGCTGTACTCCAGTTTGTACCGCAGCTTTCCAAAGAACTCCTCCAAAGCCGCATACAGCTCCTCGTACTGGCCATCACATCCGCACTCACTCAAGAGGCTCAATCCAACAGGACTGTTTTCCGCACGCATCCCGCAGATGGATCCTGAAATTTAAGCCTTCTCCTTCAAAAACGCGTCACAGTCCACTACCTCACGAAGCGATATCACATTTTTCATTGTTTTACTTCCTTTCTCTCCTAAAAAATAATTCAACTGCCTTATAAAAACGCTGCCGCATTTTATAAACGGTTGAACTTCTTCCCACATTATGACTCCTGATTCTTATACTTCTCTGCCTGTGCGGCAATCAGTTCCATATCATCAAAATAGTTGATCTTCATGGCCCTTTTCACGCCTGCCAGCGTATCCGCCGCCACGCGTTCCGCCTTTGCTGCCTTCCTTTAAGATCTGATAGACATAATGAATATTGGCCTCGTACTTTTTCTTCTGGCACGGATCGGGAGCCAGTTCCTCCTGAAGAAGCTGTTTAAGAACTTCTTCACCTTCACGTCGCCCAGTCCGCCGCTGTCTGTAGTGATCCTTCAGTTCATCCCAGATTCTATAATCCGGAAGATACTTTTCAAAACGCATCATCTGCCCTACAGAAAGCATCCAGATACGTAAATACCGTATTGCCCTCGATCTGACCAGGGTCGGAAACCTGATATGGTCAGGGATGGGGTGTAAATGCTCATGACCTTCTTTCTTACATCTGGCTCCTCTGACAAATAGATGCAGTTGCCCAGAGACTTGCTCATCTTCGCCTTTCCGTCGGTTCCCGGAAGCCTTAAGCAGGCCTGGTTGTCGGAAGCAGAATGCCTCCGGCTCCCACCAGTAGCGTCCCCATAGACAGAGTTGAACTTTGTGTACGATCTCTCTCGTCTGTTCGATCATCGTCTCCTGGTCCTCGCCTACCGGCACGGTAGTCGCTTTAAATGCCGTGATATCCGCCGCCTGGCTGATGGGATACGTAAAAAACCTACCGGGATGCTGGCTTCAAAATTCCCTCATGGCGATCTCCGACTTCACAGTCGGGTTTCCTCTGAAGTCTTGATACTGAACCAGATTCATATAATAAAGGACAGCTCCTCAGTTCCGGGATCTGTGAGACTGGATAAACAGGGTCGATTTTCGCCGGGTCAAGGCCGCAGGACAGATAATCCAGAGCCACTTCAATAATATTCTGACGCACCTTCTCCGGGTTGTCCGCATTATCGGTCAAAGCCTGCGCGTCAGCGATCATGATAAAATATCTCATCAAACTCACCGGAATTCTGCAGCTCCCCCCTGCGCTTTAAGGAGCCCACATAATGGCCGATATGTAGTTTACCCGTTGGCCGGTCCCCGTCAAAATAATCTTTTTCATGTTGTAATACCTCCAATGTATTTAGCTTTCCCCATTATAGCACAACATGTCTGTTCGTTGCAGTTTAAATGCCCCTGCGGTTATCTTCGCAGAGGCACGGAAAAACGCAGTCTATAAATGAATCCTTCTCCGGTATTCCGCCGGCGACTCGCCATAATACTTTCCTTATAGCTTTTGCTGAAATAATCGTAAATCGCTGTATCCTAAGTTCGCAGATCTCAGCCGCCTGGCTTCCGCCGCCAAAAGCCCTTCGCTCCGCTTCATTCTTGCAGTCCAGCAGATAATCCTTAAAAAGTTATATTCGTCTTATCCTTGAAAGAGAATGCTGATATAGGATGGGATTGACGCCCCAGCCTCCGACAGCGCCTTGAAGGACACGCCGCCCGGGTTATCCCTTCATCTGGCGCTTAAGATATCTCCCAGCAGCGCATCTGTTTCCTTTCATGAAACACGATATTCCCTGCTGCTCGGTCGAACTGCTCTTCCTTTCTTGGATCTGTACCATCACACGGTTAATCGCCCAGCAGCTATCCTATGACTGGCTTGTCAGCATACCCGCTGGCTCCAAGGGATATGGCCTTTTTCGCATAGGCAAAATCTTCATATCCGCTGATAAATATGATCTTGGAGGCGCGGAATGCTCCCGGATCTTACCGCTCAGCTCCAGCCCATCCATACCGGGCATACGGATATCAGTCAGAACGATATCGGGAAACCGCCTGAAACCGTTATCACGCTCCAGGCATCCTCCCTGTCGCAGGCCGTGTCGATTTCCCGTAATGCCCGGAACCTCAGATAAGAGGTATAAAATACCCGTCACGAATAAATTTTTCTATCCTTCTACAATCATCAGATACATCGTCCAAACCTTCCAATCCGATCAGTGGAATGACGACACTGGAAATCACGCCGCCTTCCTTTCTCTCTTCCACGGTCATGGTACTTCTTTCCGTAACGCATGGTGAGCCGTTCATTGATATTCTGTATCCCATATCCACCGTGGTGATAGCGGACGCCTCTCTCTGCTTTGCACACAGCCCACGCCGTCGTCTTCCACAGTGATCACGATGTCATTTTCCCGGCGGACAAAAGGAAATGAGTGATCGTTCCGGCCCCCGTTTCGGCTTCGATCCCGTGAAGGATGGTACGTTTTCCACCAGCGCGGCTGTACGATCAGCTTCGGCAGAAGCACGGCTTTAATTCCTCCTCCACATGAATCTCAAAATCATTTCCGCCTTCTTATACTGTTCAATGGTGACATAGCTCTGATGCATGGCGCACCTCGTCGCCCACTGTGTAAAGCTCCTTCCCATGGTTTAAGCTCAGCTTAAAAAAGTCGGAAATGACTTCACAATCTTACAGATATCCTGATTGGATGAGCGGTATGACATCCAGTTAATCATATCGAGGGTATTGTACAGAAAATGGGGATTGATCTGCGCCTCGAGGGCTCTTAAGCCCGCCTCTTCTCCTTGATGCGGGCCTCATATACCTCGTGAGTCAGACGCTCGATGTTATTGCTCATGGAATTGAACTCATTTCCCAGCATCCAATCTCATCCGCTGCGTCGTCCGTCACCCGGACGCTTAAGTTTCCCTGACTGAAGATCTTCATGCTCTCCGCAATGTTCTGCACCGGTTCCGCCACGGTCCTGGTGATCAAAAGCGACAGATAGAGAATGATGCCGATACTCACCAGACAGATAACAGCAGCCAGAATCCCGATTCCGGCAAATGACCGTACCAGTTCATGGTAATCCTTAAAAATGGCGATCTCCCATCCGGTACCGGCCATATTCTGGAAAAGCACCTGATACCGTCCTGATTCCAGCTTCCAGTCCGCCTTCACATATCCTCAGAAGCCCGGTAGCCCGATACCCGGAAGCCAGCCTCATTTAAATCTTCATCCGCAATATCGGCAATACTCCCATTTCCCGCTCCGGAACAGATCAGGCCGCCCTCCTCATCGTAAACGGCGATAACCGCATCGGTCTGCACCGTCTTCATCTCTTCCTTCAGCCTCATCCGTCCCCACATAGAGAAGTACCCATCCCGTGGTCCTTCCATTAAAATAATTAATAATCTGCCTGGAGAAAACGATAACTCTTCCCCCTCCTGATCCGTTCCGTGCCACAGATGAAGCCGGTCCGACTCTCCGCCGCCCGGGCTCGCCTCGCCGGAGAGCGTCGTGTAGCGATCGTCGAAAATCCCTGTAACGAGCCCCCGTTCCGGTCCAGAATTTCCGCGCGCACACCGCCCTTAATCTGGCTAATTCGGCCAGCAGCTTGCCCTTGCAGCGTCAGTGCAGTCCGGTCGAGAAGGCTGATATCCATATTCAGCTTGCGTACGCTCTTGACCACATCGGCGTCGGAGGCAAACGCATTGATTCTCTCTCCTCCTGGCTCCGGTCACGATTCCGATCCTGTACTGATCGTCCCCAGCGCCTGTATGGACTGTTCCTCATATTGTCCATAATCGCCTTGGTAAAGCCTGACGCCCATGATGACCCCCAGCACCGCCATCGGCAGAAGGGAAACGATCACAAAGCCAATAAACAGCCTTCTCTTCAAACCAATTCTCCTGAGAAGCGCGGAATTCGCTTTCTCCTGTCCCCAAAGCACGATCCCTCCCTTTTCTTACGTATCAGAGGGCAGGAATTTTTTGTCTCTGTCCTTTATAAACCAGTAGACGTCAAACCTTCCTGCCATTCTTCCTCCGTCCTGCCCAGATACTCTTTCAGCTTCCGGTATTCCTCCGAAACCCGATCCTCTGCTCCCAGTCTCCTGTATTTTAGCATATTTATGTACATTTCGGCAGCCCTGCTGAATATAACAGATATTTCCAGGCCATATGGTCCTGTATCATTCTCATCCCCCAAATTCTTCTCAAAAGAGGCCGGTATGTTCTGATTAAATCTGCCGCCGCTTTCAGCTTTTTTGCAGCCCCGCGCACACTCCCGGATCATCGTTCTCCGGCTGTTCCATGTACGACAGTGCAGAGAGTTCCTTATAGGAAAGCACGTCTCCGCATGATCACCGTAGACCATCTGGAAATACTTCCGCGCCAGCATTTCAAAGGTACGGTTCTGTTCCAGAGCGTTTCAGCCATTACGTACATTCCAAAGCCCGCAGGCGCAAATACTCTGGTCTGCTGACAGTTTACATACCCGTCAAAGCCCGCCTCTTCCAGGTTCACCAGGTCTTTCCACAGAATTTCTGCCGATCCGAATCCCCCAGTCCGGAACTGATTCCACATGTAGTGATAATCATACAGAAAGCTGTCCCCGGAAAAAACTGTTTCCAGGCGTGCAGTATGCATATTTTCCCCGCATTTACCGGAAATCTGCATTGATTCCGCTTATACGGAGGAATGAGCGCCGTCTCTTCCACCGGAAGCGGCGTCCGGTAGACCGGGTAATCGGCGCAAACATGAACACAAATCGCTCCGGATTCAAAAGCTTCGCGCATGACAGGCGGCCACAACAGATCAAAATATGCCAGAAATACTACCTTTACTGGACTGCCCTCCTTTGAGCGCCTCATCCACCTGATTAAAATCTCAATATACCAGTCGGAAGGTTGTTTTCAGGCGGCGCACGCCCCGCATTCACAGCTGTTGTTTCCGTCATGGTAAGCCACATACGAACCATGTCCATTGAGGATTGTATGAATAATCGAAGGATCTCATCAGAACCAGCAATTTTCACCAAAGCGGGTTGAACAGCACAGGCTGGCTGTAAAGGGAATACCATGAAACAGTCCCTCTTCCCGTCTATCATCGCCAGATACTCCCTGCGCCTCCGGCACCTTTTTCCTCCGCCAGCGATCCTGGTCCCCGTACCGGGTAGCAGCCCGCCGCCTCGTCGTAGCCGTGGCCTCCTGCTCTGCTGATGAGCCCCAGCTCTTTATATGGGCACGAGAATATCTTTCACAAATGCGTCT
>VOFH01001978.1_pt1 | contig 19791 bp, 32 predicted proteins | sample 5384091 | NCBI WGS metagenome assembly VOFH01 (sample SAMN12384727, study PRJNA508395) | human gut metagenome | isolation source: healthy gut G | host: Homo sapiens
ATATTGTCGTAAAGAACGATTAAAATTTTTTATATTATCTTGACGAAAATACAACATTTGAAACTTATTCTGTAATATTGAAAATTCACTATTTTGTAGTATTTTCTCTAAATACTGCAAATCAACTTTGTTGATTATCACGTATTAACCCTAATATTTTTCTAGTATAATTTCCCATGTATATGGTTGGATATTATGTTTTCTTTCGTCTAATTCTTTTTTATATCCAGTAATAAAACTAGCTAGTGAAGAATAACGAATTCTAGATTTTAACAAATAATTATAGGCACCTGCTAAAAAAGCATCACGTACTGTATCATAATCATCTTGTGATGCAATAACTCACAACTATGCAATCTGGCGATATTCTTTTTAACTTTTAATCAATGAAATACCGTTTCCTGTACTTAAATCTATATCAGTAAATATTACATCATATTTATATTCCCCCATAATACGCAATTGCTTTTGACTCCATATCTGTAACAGAATATATACTAAAACCATATTCCTCCAGGGAATCATATTTTTTGTATATATGGACCATTTGCTTATTTTTTTTCAACTAACATTACTTTATATAATTCATCCATATTCTCACCCCTCTAGGTACACTTAAAACATATCATAATTAATATTGTATGAAGTTTCCTCTATTTCGTCAAATAGTTTATTTTCATTAAAAGGTATAATTTTCATCATGATCATCTGTAAAATAGAGAGGATAAACTTATCCTAAATAGCTCTATTTTGTGTAAGTCCACCAACAATTGGAAGATGACAGTAGATAAACTTTTCTCTCAAATAAGACTTTTAATGCTCTATTTCACCAGCTCATCCGTAAAGGATTGACAAATCCTTTTACGCTCTTTTGATCTAAAAAGTTTGTCTTCTTATAATTTTGTTTAGATATTTTATCTAACTACTTTCTCATTCTTTCCTACTTTATTGCAGAAATCTCCTCTTATCCATAACTTCCTTTTTCCATATTTATATTTGCGTGTCTTTCAAATATTGAATTGAAGAGTAGCAAATGACTAGTAAAATTTTGCGTAATTTAGAATATTTAATTAAATTCTGAGTAAGGAGAAATGTGAATATAAAACTTAATCATTTTTATGAACCTTTTTTTTGCTTTGATTGTTTTTAATACCTTATATCAACATTTGTCTCTGCTACTTTTTGATCACTGAAAACAAGTTATTCTTCCAGACTGCTATAAAGTCCTTTTATCTTCAAAAAGAATTAGCAAGACTTTTTCACTAGGAAAGGATTCTAATTTTATATTGAAGAAATCTTTATGTTTCTTCTTTTCAACTTTATAAATGATATCTTTTAAAAGTTCCGGTTCGCGTTCTCTCTCTGCCTTATCAAAAAGAAAGTTGTACAAAACCAAGTGAATATCACGTTTCACTTTTCGTTATAACCTATTTTTCTTCAAGTATTAATTTTCTTCTTTTAGTAATACTTTTCATTTTTTCAACTTGTATTCGTATCCTTTAAAATCTGCATATCTTCATTTAATTTTTTAATAAGTGAACTTATTTCAATAAGTTGTATTTCCTGTTCATTTCTTGGTCTCTTAAACTTTCAATTTTCTAGTTTTTTAATCAGAATAAAAATATCTTCTTAATAGAGTGCTTTCAATTTTTGAGATATCTCCCAACAGCATAATGCCTCTAAAATAATCTTAAGAAATAATTTTTGTTAATTTCTAATTGATTCAGTACAGACAGAGCTTTTTAAAATCACAATATTTGCATTAGAGGACAATGCTGTTTACTAGGCTAATATTTCTGTAAAAGCAGTTTCTTTAAATGTTATGTGTATATCTTCGAAAGGCATCTTGCGTATGTTTGAAAGATAGTAATAAAACTTTTTGATGTTAATTCCATTTTGGGGCACCTAAGCTCATTTGTAATTCCACTACTTTAACATTTCTAAATAACCTGAATACTATATTTAATTTTAACTTATTTAACTGGATTCATTTACATTTATACTCTTGAAACTTCTTTAATGTTTCGTTAGTTCTTAGATTTTATCTTGAAATCTATTTCTAGTTAAATCTATCGTTTTTATGATTACGTTTAACTAAAAAATTCAGAATATAACGAATCACTGAAAAATTAAAAGGATTGACTCCTTTAGAAGTTAGAAATCAATTCGTATGCTTAAATCAAAATATTGTGTCCAATTTTATGGGTTCACTTCACTATCCTTTGGTTTTCATACAAAAAACCCAATCAGCATGATGCCAATTGGGTTATCCACTTTATTTAGTGTACTCACTTAACAAAAACAATTCATCCTTATAGATGCCATTTTTCTACATTCTATCCTTAAGAACAGGATTATGAGATACCACTTATTTCAAAAAAATTTTAGATAGATAAGAAATGATAAATATTATATATATTGATAAATATAATAACAATCATTAAGCCGATAAATAATTTATCTACCATTGCTTCGTTTATTTTCTTATTGATCTTGCGTCAAAGATACCACCTAATATTCCGCATAGGATCATACCAGCAAGTAAGAAGACACTAATTTGTGTAAGGTCTGTTGTAAATAAACTTCGTATTGTACTTGTTCCTTGTGAAAACAAAATGATATATAAAGAATTTTCGCAGCTTCCTTTGTACCCATTGTAAAAAGAAGTATAAAACTACAAGGTTAATAGGTCCTCCTCAATACCTAGGAAAGAAGATAGTCCCCCTAACATGATACCAATGATTAAACATGCGAATAAATTTGTTACTTTGTGTGTAGCAATAGAATTCTTTTTTATTGTATAAAGTAATGTTCCCAATGTAATCAACATTAATATAAAGCCTGGACAGCTCCAGCAGTGTTTGCAGTTTCAAATAAAGAAGCAACATAGCTGAATAATTCTTTTCCTGCAAAACCACCGAAAGCAGCACCGATAGCTAAAAGGGGTTCCCAGTTTCATATTAATAGATGAATCTTTTGCGAGAAGACTTTTACATACAGAATAAGTAGTCATAGATAAAACGGTGCATCCGGATAAAAATTGATGACAGATACATCTAATACACCAAATGCATCCATGACTGGTTTAATAATGATTCCTCCTCCAATGCCACATATTGCGCCAATGATAGAAGCAGAAAAACTAATGATAAAAATAAAATATACATATGCTGGAGTCAGCACCTTTCTAAAATTTACATATGTTTAAAATACAAAAAACTAATTAGATTGTTTTGGATGTTGAAGCATAACAACAGGCTTTTGTCCTGGAACAAGTTTTCCATTTTGAACATATCCTTCTTCTCTATCTTTTAATTCATCAATCAAGCAATGACGTAGTTGAGAAATACGTTCTGCGTAAGCAGGGTTATTGATTAAATTATGTTCTTCTCTAGGATCTGTTGACAAATCAAAATATTGTTCTTTATTTGTTTGTGTAAACCAAATATATTTATCTTTTTCCGTTACAATAAATTGGTTAGACTGTTCAGCATCTCTGCTATGTTCACCATGAATATAAGATCTATCAATTTTCTTGTGCTCAAAAATTTCATTTTTTTAAAGAAATACCATCAACACAAGTAGGAATATTTATATTACATAAATCTAATAAAGTGGGCATGATATCCATTAATTCAACAACAGAAGTAGATTTAAAAGGTAAACATTTTTGGATATTTTTTCCAATGTGAACAATAAGTGGAATACGAGTACTTCCTTCATATGGTAAAACTTTTCTAAACAATTGATTATCGAATAATAACTCTCCATGGTCAGAAGTGAAAATAATAATTGTATCGTTATAAGTTTCATCATTTTCAAGAGCTGTAATTAATCTACCAAATTGGTGATCAATATGTGTGATACATGCATAATAACCTGCCATTGCTTCATGTCTTAAATCTACATCTTTGCATCCATGTACACTATCCATGATCATTCCATCTCGTTCGCATAAAGAAGGATCTACCCAATCTCCATTTGCAGGTTCTCGAAGTGGCTTGTTTTTATATAAATCATAATATGTTTGTGGAGCATCAAATGGGGATGAGGGCGAACAAAACTTGTCATTAGGAAGAAAGGTTTTGATCGATCTCTCGTTTCTAAAAAACGTATGCTTTCATCTACCGTCCAGTTTGTTGGATGAAAACGTTCTTCGTAAATCCATGGATGAGTAATCCAAGAATTATTTTCAACTCCACTTCCATTTACATCGGAGAACTCCCCTAAATGATCTTTTAGATAACGCATATAATCATCTGATACATTTTGATGCATCCAGTATGGAAGAGATGCTTTTCTATAAAAACCTATATAACCATCATGTAATTTCATGCTTTGAAATCCACATTGTGTACGTGGAGGATCAACATGCATTTTTCCAACTATTCCAGTTTGATATCCGTTGTTTGCAAACTCTTCCGCAATATAGTTTGAATAATCCCATGGTATGCCATCTTTATATCCAACACGTCCATGGGTTGATGCTTTTCTACCAGTTAATAAAGTAGCTCTTGCTGGAATACAGCTAGGACAAGCAGAATATGCATTCTCAAAAAAGATACCATCTGCTGCAAGTGTATCAAGATAAGGAGTTTTTACATCTGGGTGGCCATCAAAAGATAGGCAATCCCCTCGAAATTGATCACACATAACAAGTAAAAACGTTAGGTCGTTTCATTTTCAATTACCTCCATTCCTATCGTATCAAAATTATAGCAAAATGGATATGTAGAAATGTATTTTGTATAAAAAAATATATAAAAATATGCAATATTAAACCAAATCATTTTATGGAGATTAAAAAAACGATAAGATTTTTAGAATAATACCATTTTCTGAGGTTGGAGATTTTTTTGACGTCATTTTATGAAGATACGCAATTCCCTGCCAAATAGTAATATGACTTAAAAAGCATACCTCTTTTATAATAGATTTGTATTCTGTTATTTAAGAGATGTTTTTATATGAAAAAATTAAATTATTTAATCGTTAATTCTCAATATTTTTTCTAATGATATCAAATCTATTCTTTTTACTGTAGACAAAAAACACAACAAATATATTAAACTTTTAAAAGTTTGATCATCATTATCTGTTCTGTCATTCTTCAAAAACTTCACCATAAAGGTTTCTTCTATAAAAACTTTTATTCTTAATCTGTCTTCTAATAGAATAACATTGTATTTGTAGATTTTACTGTTATCGCAGATTGATCTACAGTGAAAAACCGACATAGCATCAAAAGAAATATATCTTCTACATCATAATTTAAATTGTATTTTTAAGAGAATAAACCCCTATGCATTTCATAAAACTGACAACATAAAAAAAGAGGAAGACATCATTCTTCCTCTTCGCACTATATGACACCCTAACTACCCACTATTGGATACCACTTTTAGATTGCGCCAAACTAAATAAAAAATACCTAGATTCCTTACGGATTGAAACAATAAAAGTTATAATCATAGATTTATATGTTTTTTTAGATTTTTCTAAATAATACTCACTTTTCTTATGATCTCCTTTATTCTCATACTGTATAGACAAAAGATATTCTAAAAATCCAAGATTTACTCCAGAAACTTCAGATAATTTATCTTCCATTTTCTTTTATATAATGATATTTTTTAAAGCAAAAATATCAAAAGTTTTTTTGCATTCTAGATGAATATCTTTATCAAATGTCTTAATTTCATCCAAAAGTTTTTCTGCCTTATCATATTGATTTTGCTCAATGTAAATATTGAAAGCTTTACAATTAAATCAACTCTGTGTTTTTTTGCTACTTTCATTTCTAAAATCATATCTACTAGTTTTAAAGCATTTTTTTCGTCATCCATAAATAACTATGCATTCAATCGCATATATAGTCGATTAAATTTAGGAAAAACTAAAGTAACAAAAGTGCTATCTAATAATGTTAAATAATCCCCAAATTCCCCACTCTGTAAATAGTGTTCTAATAAAGAAACTGTTTTCTTTTTTAATTCTGAGTATAGTAATAGGAATATGCATAAAAGTAAAATTATGATACCCAAAATTTGCATGCTCATAGCGTCCCTCCTTAGATAGTGATTTTATTATAATCAAAAATATAGAAAAAAGAAAATCAGAAATATTTTAAATGTATTGTAATTATGTATAAATTATAAAGAGATTTACCATATTCAAAATGTTTTTCTGTTTTTGTTTAAATAATACATATATGGAAAATACAAACATATCTTGGAAAATAATAATTTTATATGTATCTTAAACTCAATTTTCTTACTGTTTTCTTAAATAGTAATCAATAAATATTGAGCTAATACACCATTTGACTAATCTATACTTGAAAAGAGGGATTAGTTATGTGCTTAGAAAAAATCAGAAATTTAAATCAAAATATTAGAATTTATGAAATAACCGATCAAGAATTTACTAAATATGGAAGAAAACTATCTTATAACAGTAAAGAAATTTTAAATTACTGTGAAAACATCATCCAGTACCAAATAAAAAGCATCTTATCAAACAGACTATTTAGATTTACATAACCAAGAAATTTTCTCAAAAATAAAACAAGATATATACGGAAATCTGGATATTCAAATTGGTATTGTTGCAGGTGAGAATTTAAATTTAACAGGAATAGAGTATCATCACGGAAGTGAAGTAAATATTGCTTTAACTGATTGCATTTAATGCTTGGTAAAAAAAGAAGATTTACATGATATGGAGTATCAAGGTGACAATGTAGAAACATTTTATTTACACAAAGGTGAAATAATAGAAATTTATGATTCTACTTTACATTACACACCTATGCAGGTTGATAAACACGGTTTCTCATTAGGTGTAATTCTTTTAAAAGGTACAAATACTGAACTAGATGGAAATATAAATGATATGTTGATAAAAAGAATAAATGGTATATCTGTCATGAAAGTCAAAAAGAAAAAATAGATGCAGGATGTATTGCAGGTCTTAAAGGAGAAATGAGGAAGATTAATATAGAATAAAATATAAGAGCAGAATTCTTATGTAGAAAAAGAACAAAAATAAAAAATATGTAAAATTCAATTAATTATTCGAAAAAAGGAATTGTTTTAGCACCAAAAGTATAGAGCTGGTAAATTGAGAATGTTAATATAGAACTATGAAATAGAGTGGAGGTTAGTAGAGTATGAAAATTGTAATTAGTTCAGATAAAAAAAGGTTTAGAACTAAAAATAAAGTTGTAGACTATCTAACAAAGAAAGGCTTTACAATTGAGGATTTAACTCCAACTGGAGATGTAGATTTTTATGAAGCTTCAATTAAAGTTGTAAATGAAGTATTAAAAGATGTTAAATCAAATAAAGGTATTATCATTGATGAATATGGTGTAGGGCCATTTATGGTTGCGGATAAATTTAAATATATTATATGTGCAGAATTAAATGATGAGCATTCTGCAAAAATGACAAGGGATCATAACAATGCAAATGTTATTACAATGGCAGTGGAGTTATTGGTGAAGCAGTAGCTTGCAAAATCGCAGAAAGATTTTGTGTAGCAAAATATTCAGGTGGACGTCATCAAATACGTATTGATATGTTAAATAAAATGTGTTAGGAGGATGAAAGATGAAAGTAGCAATTGGATGTGACCACATTGTAAACAGATATTAAAAATCATATTAAAGAATATTTAGAGAATAAAGGATTTGAAGTTGTAGACTGTGGTACTTATGATTTTGAAAGAACTCATTATCCAATTTATGGAAAAAGAGTTGCAGAAAAAAAGTTGTAACTGGAGAATGTGATTTAGGCGTTGTAATGTGTGGTACAGGAGTTGGAATTACAGATGCAGTGCAGAAAGTTAAGGAGCACGATGCGCATTAGTAGGAGATGTAGCAGCAGCAAAATATGCTAAGGAAGTATTAGATTGTAATGTTATTGGCGTAGGAGGAAGAGTATCTGGCGTTGGAGCAATTGAAGATATCATGGATGCATATTTCTCTACAGAGTAATAAAACTCCTGAAAATGATGCTCTAATTTCAAAAATCAATAACTTGATTGATCGTACAGATTATATTGGGATAATCATTTCTTTGATGAATTTTTGGAAAAATGGGATCGTGGAGAATATCATGATTAAAAAAGTTATCATATGATAACTTTTTAGAAAGGAACAAAGTAATGGAAAAATAGATTCACATGGATTGTTTTAGCAACTATATGCATTATTGTATTTGCTTATGGAATTTATTTATTTTTGATCAGAAAAGAAACCTACAAATTCTTTCAAAAAATCAAAATATACACCAATTGTTTGTGTAGTTTTAGTCTTGTTTGGATTTTTGAATTATCGTGTGAATGGAAAAGGATATGAAGAAATCATTGCTGGAATGGTTCTTGTAGGATTTGCATTCTTAATGTTAATAAGTAAAAATGGACTAGGGGAGAATGCGATATATATGGAAGGCTTGAAATTTTCTTGGAAGAAAGTCAAAAAAATAAGTGTAAAAGAGAGCAAGAAAAGGTATATCTACATTTTGAACAAAATAAAAACCACAAAAAATTATTACTAGAAAATATCATACTAGAAGAGGCAGAAAAATACTTGAAAAGGATAAAAAAAATATATCATTTGGGAAAATAATTTCTCTTTTTAAAAAGTAATGATAAATTTGGGTATGCACTAAGAAATGTTTCAACATAGTTTGGATATTAGAAGAAAAAAAGACAGTGAAAAGATATAAATGATATCATCATCAATTTCACTGTCTTTTTGTGTTAATCAAACAAACTGTATATTTAATTTAAAAAGTTTCAAATTCATTCTTAAAATCTACAATATCATGCATGTTTTTTAAGCTTATGCTGAAAATGGCAATTAAATTCGTTACTTGCCGTTTTTCATTTTCAGCCATCCCTAAAATTTGGTCTATTGGTCGATTCGTTCTTTGGATGAATCATTGAACATCAATTGGTTCAATACCATCGACCAGTTTGGTATATACCCGGTTGATCATTTCTTCTCTAATTCACTGACCCTCATATACAGTAATTTGAACAATACTGTTTCGTTTGGAAATGCTCCTTTTTCGTTACTTTTCGAAAACTCGAATTTATCTCTTCGATGGCATTCGTCGTATACACAATCTTACGTACCGCGCTTCCATAATCATACAATTGCTCTACATGCGCATAATTGTGTTTCCATACATCTACCGCTACCGGATATTTATCCCATTCTTTGCAGAATACCTCAAAAGCTACATTTGCTGCTTTCAGATTCGTTGCACCATATGCCTTCTTCAGTCCCTGTGTGAATTTCTTGTAATCCTTCGTTGACACATATTTAATTGAATTCGGATCAGATGCACGATGCAGAGCTGTACGATCACCTTAGGGAAGATGGACTTCGCTCCTTGTTCAAGTCCGCTGACACCATCCATCGACAAAGAAGAAGATGTCTTCCACTCCTCTTGATTTGATCTCGTCAAAGATCTGTATCCATTGGTTCTTGCTTTTACTCTCGCTGATCCCATAAGCCAAGTATCTCTTTTCTTCCGTTGAGATCATAGCCAAGGACCACATATACAGCGCATTCTTTTGCTTCATAATCACTGCGCAGCGTTACGTATAAGCAGTCTATGAAAACGAATACATAGCACTTCTTCAAAGGACAGTTTCGCCATTCTTCCAATTCAGGGACCACGGCATCTGTGATGTCCGATATCATTTCATGGGATATCGAGAAGCAGAAAATATCCTCGATTGTTGCAGAGATGTCTCTTTGCGACATACCGCGTGCATACATGGCCAGTACTTTCTTTTCGATTACAAATACATCTTTTTTCGGCTTAGGGACGACCGGGGTTCGAACGAACTATCACGATTCCTGGGCACTTCGATCTAAACTTCACCTTGAGAGGTCTTTAATGTTTTGGTTCCATAGCCATTTCTACGATTCTCATCTTTTTTAGGTACTTTATCATTTGAATCATAACCAAGATGATGATTCATTTCACTTTTAAGCATTGATTCAAACATCGATCCTAACAAATCTTTGAGAGCGTTATTCACGTGTTCAGCTGTTTTTTGGCTGATAAGTTTCCAAGATAGCTTTAGTCAGAGCATTTTTTAGGATTTCTTTTTCTTTCTTGCCATTTCCGTAATTCTTTTTCTTCTTTAAGGATAACATAGAATATTAAAAAATCCGTGAAGCTGAGTCGTACACTCTCAACTTATACGGATAATATTACACGCTCGTCTTTTTAAATATATGCATCTTTACTTTTCACTACAACTACTCTGGTTTTATCAGCTATTCTTCTTTATATCTTTTCATGATTGATGAAACAATCTTCCTGATCTTAAAAATTTTATCTACTGATACACTTTCATATTAGAAATATTAAATACTTCAACTCCTTGTATGAAGTTATTTTCATGTTTTAAACAGTAATTCAAAATTTCAATAGATTCTTCATATGATCCTATTCTCACCAAATAATCATCTATTACTTATTTTTGATTTCTTTGGTATAGATTTTTTCTTGCTATTCATCAATAATAGATTCTCCTATTTTTTTAATTTTAGAAGCCATCTACAAGCGACTCTCTAAATAATTAAAAACCATAGCCTATGCCTCAAATTTCCTTTACTTTAATATTTTTATATTGTCTACTTTTTTAAGAATCATATCATCCTAATTACTCGTTATACCATGTTAAATATTATTTATTTTTCTAATAACGAAATCTCGTAAATATCATCAAAATCCATTCCCATAGAAATACGTGCTGAAAGATTTTCTAAATCATAAACAACAGACCACTGCGTAGCACTCATAGAACCATCCTCTGTCTTATGCCAATCCTGTTTTACACTTTCTAATAACTTCATAGCTTCCTCTTGACTTACGACCCCATTTTTCTCTTTCAATGTATTCATTAAAGTAGCATAACGATCCTGCTCTTTTCCAAAATCATAATCACTGAGTCAATAAAAAATTTGTGGCTGCTTGATAGCTTTCTTTTGGTTCTACCAATTTCATTTCATTATTAATATACTCTACAACAACACTATCACCACTCGCATCGGCTATTTGGAAATGATAACAACTGTTTGCACTGGAATGCATGTCGTATTGTTTTTAACATAGCTACAGCTTCTTCTACCGTTGCGCATTTATCTAAAATCATACGAATTGCCGTTGTCGTTGTAATATCTACTTTATCTGTCTGCTGATTTGTTTCCTCTGTAGGTATTAATAAAACACCAATACTTAAACCTTTTTCATTTATACCATCGAGTGGAATATAAGGTGCAGCCAGTGTCAAAATACTTTTAAAGAAACTTTCTGGAAGTTTTTCTTTATCATATCCTAGAAACCCTAGATTTACCATAGACATTGATGCATACCCATCTTTTGGTGTTGTTTTTACCAAAGCCGCCGGAGAATAACTTAAATCAAAGTTTCTTCCAAAGAAACGTCCACCTTCTGTATTTTGTGCTGTAAAAGTACTACATCCCAAGTTTGGAATGTCAATTTGAATTGGCAATCCTTTCAATAATCTTTTTTCACAATGAAGTCTACTAACTCCTGATCATTGCTGGCACCTGTTTTTAAAAACTCATCAATCCCATAATCTCCACTATAGTTCATCGTGTATAGTGGATAATCATTTACTTTTTCCATACTGTTTATTGTTTTAATTTCATTATGAAATAAAGCATAAAGAGAAATACCTGCTACTACAAGTAAACTTAATAAGGTAATCCCTGTTATTTTTAATATCTTTTTAAATTTCCTATTCATACGTCCTCCTCTAATCCAAACCATTGTCATCTACACATTTTTAACAACTGTTTTGAATTTCAAAACACATGTGTTAGAATAAAGCTGGGTGTAACCCCATGTCAAACACTTTTTAATTGATTGAGGTATTTTTATGCATTATTCTTTAGATTATAATATAACAAGTGGAACCTTTGCGAAAATATGTAACACCACTCGTGACACTTTACGATATTATCATAAACAAGGAATCCTTGTTCCTATACAAAATAGCGAAAACGGGTATTACTATTATAACCTTGCACAGATTTCATCTTTTTTCTTTATAAAGAAGCTTAGAGAAATAGGATGTTCTACAAAGGATATTAAAACTTATTTACTTGCCGGTGAAAAAACAAGATTTGATAGTTTTTAGAAAATCAGTATCAATTCTTGTTAAAGGAAAGAGAAGCTATTGAAAATCGAATGCAACTCTTAACACATACCGTTCGTTTTTTTAATTATGTACGTCATGCCGATCATAAAGTCCCTCAACTCCTTACATTATCGAAAGAAGCGACCGTAACATTAAGTCCGCTAGATTCTACTTTCTTACACTCTTCTCAACCCATTTTAGACAATGTAATTATACATTTAGAAAGGATGAACAATACAACTGCACAACCCTATCCTTTTGGTACTGTTTTTTGATGTAGAAACATTTCTAGATAGTAGTCCTACACCAAAGTATATTTTTAGTTTTGTTTATGAAGATAGTGCAGAATATTGCCAAAACCTCTATAAATTGCCTAGCACGAATCTTTTAACCTATGTTCAAAGGGATAACGAGGCATCTTTAGAAATGCATTTAGAAAGCTTTTAAAAACTATATAAAAAAGAGAATTACATCCCTTTATCTGATGTATTCTCTCTTATGATCGTTAATATTATTGATCCTGTTGAAAACGGTAAATATCTTCGTTTCAGCTTTGTTTGTGTATGACGTTTTATCCAATCTTCTCTTTTAACTTATCAATACACCAATTGGCCCATTTAATTTCATTTTGATAATACATGAAACCATATGTCATTGTCATTCCCCAATAAAACGATTCATTATCTTTTTGAATAGCTTTTTTTTTTTTTTTTTCAAATTCAGGGATTTTATTAATGTCATCATTCATTGCATCAATGATATCTGAACATTCTCGTATATACTTTTCCAACAAACGCATGGTTTGATCCACATCAATTTCACTGGAGAAAAAGATTTTCATTAACAGGGGTTTTTATACTTCATAATTTCTGTAAGATCTGCATCTGCCAGCCAATGATGGAGTTCGACTTTCCCTTCTTCTGTAATATGAAATACTTTTTTATTAGGCTTATCACTTTGATATACGACTTGTGAATCAACCCAATGATGCTTCATTAGGGTATTCAATTCTTTATAAATTTGAGATGTTTGCGCATACCAGAAAAAAGCAATCGATGATTTAAAATACCGGTCAATATCATATCCAGTCATATCTGCATAATTTAAAAGACCTAGTATTGCATGTTTTAAAGGCATAGGTTACCTCCTTTTGGTAATATTCTACTATGAGAATAACAAATTCTATTTCAAAATGCAAGTTTTTGATGTAAACGCATACACTCAAAGGATTAAAATGTAGTTTTGTAGATCTTGATATTTCTTATTATATTTGCAAAAAAGGTCAGTAACCATACGGTAAACTGACCTTTTTCCTATAAAATATTTTTAATTATTCAGCTTTTCCAAAAGAACCGAATTCTTTCATCATAGAAATTACTTTTGCTGTGATTGCTTCTGCACTGGTTTTAACAGTTTACGTGGATCGTATCCTTTACCTTCGTTGTCTTTACCAGCTTCGATGTATTTACGAGTAGCTGCAGCAAATTCTAACTGCAATTCAGTGTTTACATTGATTTTAGAAACACCTAAAGAGATAGCTTTTGCGATCTGATCAGCAGGAATTCCTGAACCACCATGTAATACTAATGGTTTACCGTTTGTTACTGCCTGAATTTCTTCTAAACGATCAAAGCTTAATCCTTTCCAATCAGCAGGATATTTACCGTGGATGTTTCCGATACCAGCTGCTAGAAATCTACACCTAATTCAGCAATTGTTTTACATTCCTGAGGATCAGCTAATTCACCAGCAGATACGACACCGTCTTCTTCTCCACCGATTCCTCCAACTTCACATTCGATTGATAATCCTTTAGCGTGAGCTAGTTCGATCATTTCTTTTGATTTTTCTAAGTTTTCTTCAAATGCATAGTGAGAACCATCAAACATTACAGAAGTAAATCCTGCTTCGATAGCTGCTTTTGCACCATCATAAGAACCGTGGTCAAGGTGTAATGCTACTGGTACTGTAATTCCCATTGCATCGTGAACTTCTTTAACCATAGCTGCTACAGTTTTGAATCCACACATATATTTAGCTGCACCTTCAGATACTCCTAACATAACTGGAGATTTTGCTTCTTCAGCTGCTGCTAAAATAGCTTTTGTCCATTCAAGTTGTTGATGTTGAAAGCACCGATTGCATAATGCCCTTCGTGAGCTTTGTTAATCATTTCAGTTGCTGATACTAACATTTTCAATTCCTCCTTGTTGTATACTAAATACATTATTATTCTACTTCATTTTCGCCTTTTTGAAAAGTAAAAACGTTCACAATTTCACAAAAGGCATAAAAAGAAAAAAGATGGACAATGTCCATCTTAAAACTCTTCTGATGTTTCTTTTTCAGATTCTTCCTCTTCATCAAAATCAGAAGCATCTTCATTATCTTCATCAATTAGAATATCGCTTGTATCAACAACTACTTCATGATACGTATGACGTTCTCTTAAATCCCATTTATTATCTTTTACACATACAAAACGATCATCAAGAGATAAATCACTGTACAACTGCGCGATATTATCTTCTTCCTGTTGTTTTGTGAAACCCGCAATTTGGCATACTTCATTCCAAAGTTCGATAAAGGTCAATGCTTTATCCTTACTTGATAAAATATCATAAGCTACGTCAATCATTGCTTTTTTCATGTATATTAATTCCTCCTACATTTTTTCAATGGCTTCAACACCAACTAAATTTAAAGCATTTTTCAAAGTAATTTTTGTTGCTTTCAACAGTGCTAAACGCTGTGCTGACAATTCTTCCTGCTGTGGATCAATAACTTTACAAGCATTATAGAAACTGTGGAAATACTGTGCTAGTTTCTGAATGTAGTTGCACACCTTATGCGGTGCTCTTGTTTTTGCCGCATCGCTTACTACATTTGTAAATTCATTGATATATTTCATTAAAGAAATTTCTTTTTCATGTGTTAACAGTTCATAAGACTGCGCTTCCTTAAATTCTGGAGCCTGACGAAGAATTGAACAAATACGTGCATGTGCATATTGCGCATAGTATACAGGATTGTCATTGCTTTGTTTTCTGGCAAGGCCCAAATCAAAATCAAAGTGTGTATCTACTGCACGCTGAACAAAGAAGTAACGAACAGCATCAACGCCTACTTCCTCGCATAATTCACGAATCGTAACTGCGTTTCCTAAACGCTTGCTCATTTTACTTCTTCCCCATTTTCTACAAGACGAACCATCTGGATAATATCTACCTGCAATTTATCAGGATCATTTCCTAATGCTTCAATACTAGCCTTTAAACGAGGGATATATCCATGGTGATCTGCTCCAAAGCAAATCTACAAAGCAAATCAAATCCACGGTCTAACTTATCCTTATGATATGCAATATCCGGCACCAAGTATGTATAAGAACCATCTGTTTTTCTTAATACACGATCTTTATCATCACCAAATTTTGTTGTTGCAAACCATAAAGCTCCATCCTGCTCATAACTTAATCCTTTTTCTGCAAGAACATCTAAAGCTTTTTCTACTTTACCATCATCACGAATTTTCTGCTCACTGCTCCATACATCAAAATGCACACGGAAGTTATCGGGTCTTTGCGAATTTTCGCAAGTTCAAATTCAATTCCTTTTTCCTTGAAGAATTTTAAGTTTTCATCTGTTTCTTCTACATAGCGGTCTTTATATTCTTCTGCAAGTTCAATGGCAATCTTTTTAACATCTTCTCCATGGTATCCATCTTCAGGCAAAACAAAAGAAAGACCTAAATGTTCACGATAACGTGCCTGTAAAGATTTCCCCAAATTCACGATTTGATTTCCTGCATCATTTACATAATATTCACGCGTAACATCATAGCCGCTTGCTTTCATCAAACGTGTAATAGAATCTCCCATGCAGCCCCACGTGCATGTCCAAGATGCAAATCACCTGTTGGATTCAGAAACATATTCTACATTCACTTTCAATCCATTTCCTGAATTGTTTGTTCCATAAGCATCCCCTTCTTCAAGAACACGTGAAATAACTTGTGCCAAAGACGTACTTTTAATTTTAAAGTTAATAAACCCCGGTCCTGCGATTTCACAGGATTCAATAGAAGCACTATCCTTGTCTAATGCTTCCAAAATAGCTTCTGCAATTTTTCGAGGGTTATTCTTTAAAGTTCTAGTCAGCTGCATTGCGACATTTGTAGAATAATCCCCATGACTTTTATCCTTTGGAATTTCAATAACAATCCCCTCTGGAGCCAATTCAACATCAAAAGATACTTTTACTGCATTAGCCAACGCCTGTTTCAAGGCTGTTTCAATCTGATTCATGAATACATATCCTCCTTCACATTCCATATAATACGATAGCCATCGCTTACTTCTCCCTCAATAAGAATGTCGTATTCAATGGCAATAATACTATCTTTTCTAATATACTTATGCGTATAGACCTGTAAATCAATCGTACCAAACTCTGAGCGAACAAATCCTTTTGTCGTCTTATTCGGAAGAAAAGAAAGACTTGTACACATTTCTTTGCTTGTTCTTTCAATCTTTAGACTTGAATCTGCTGCACATACCGATACTTTTGTATGCCCATCTTCTTCTTTATATTCCAAGCACATCTCTTCATGTTCCTTATAATATATAGCATATCCGTCAAACATGACATTTCGCTCATTTGTATAAAGATGTTTCTGTTTTACATTTACATATTTTTCATGTCTTCACCACATTCGTTTAGCATTATAGCAGAATTTATATTCTCTGCAACCTTTTTTTTTTCATTAAAAAAATAAATTTTTTATGTTCCCATTTTTCATTTTTCCTAAATACATACCACGAAAGTATTTTATCCCAAAAATATATTCCACTTTTATAATATAAATATCATAAAGAAATATTCTAATTTTAGAATATAAATTTCATCAAAATCGATGTTTATAATCTAATTTTTCTATCAAAAGAATCTCTTTTTTTACATAAATTTTAAATACTCTTCCTTATATTATATATATAGCAATTATTCCTAACTTTTTTAATGATCTAATTTTTTATAAAATCTTTCCTTATATTATATATGTCGAAAAAACCAATACTCTATTCTACTATTATCAAGTGATTTCACTATAATCCATTAATATTATATTCTAATTTTATAATATAATATTTCTTTCCATTTTCTTCTGTTGCAAGTCTTCTCTTCTTCTTTTTTCCCTTTTTCTTCAGTTTAAAATTCTTATTCATGTTCACACTATGAATAATGAGGTGTTATTCTTGAAAAAAAGTTAGAAAGATTATTTTATGGTGTTTTTTCTTTATGTTGACATTCTTTTGGCAGTATATGCCTATGCTTTTTTCGATCGGCTATCTTTGGAGGAAGAACGAAAAACATAACAATTATGACAATGATTCCTCTGTTATTTATGAATCTAATTTTAAGAAAAATTTATCATGGACTCCAATTGAAGAAATACCCGACTTTCTACAGGATGCCTTTGTCGCTGTAGAGGACAAGCGTTTTATTATCATCCCGGCTTTGATCCCATTCGTATCAGCAAAGCTCTTATCACAAATTTAGCACATGGAGAAATTGTTCAAGGCGGTTCTACCATCACGCAGCAATATGCTAAAAATTTGTTTTTGACAAATGAGCAGACCTTTTCCAGAAAAATTGAAGAACTTCTATATGCTGCAAGACTGGAAATGCAATACAGCAAAAAGATATTTTAGAAGGCTATCTGAATACCATTTACTTTGGGCATGGAATATATGGAGTTGCCAGTGCTTCAGAATTCTTTTTGGCAAAGACATGAAAGATTTAAGCATCGCCCAAACAGCTATGCTTGTTGGTATACCAAATGGTCCTTCACTTTACTCCCCTTATGTCAATGAAGAACATGCGAAAAACGTCAAGACCTAATTTTATCCGTATTAGAACATAATCACCTTATAACCACGAAACAAATGCAGGAAGCACAAGCAGAAGAGCTTGCTTATGTCGATCACAGCAATGATGAAGACCCTTCTATCAACCAATACTACATAAATGCAGTTTTAGAAGAATTAAACAAAATGGATATCTCACTTGATCAGGAAATTCAGATACATACGTATTATCAGGAAGATGTTCAGCGCTCTTTAAACAATGCCATTCGTAAAAATATGCCAAAAGACAGTGAATTAGAAACTGCAGCTATTATTACACAGCCATTTAGCGGTGGTGTCATGGCCTTATCTGGAGGAAAAAGACTACACACTGTCGCAGTATAATCGTGCTATACATTCTTCCCGTCAAGTCGCCAGTACCATAAAGCCTCTTTGTATTATGATGCACTTCAACAGGGATTTACTCCCTCTACACAATTTTTTATCACAAAAACAACTTTTCAGCTTCCTAATCAAGAACCATACTCACCAAGCAATTATGGCAATTTATACGCAAATGCAAATATTTCCATGATCAATGCATTATCTTTGAGCGATAATATCTATGCGGTAAAAACACATTTATTTCTTGGAGAAGAAACACTGCACAATTCCCTTTTGAAGTTTGGCATTACCCAATCACAGCCTACACCAAGTGAAGCACTTGGAACTGTTAGTATGAATCTTATGGAACTTTCTAGAATTTACATGGCACTTGCTTCGGAAGGATTGTATGTACAGCCATCCTTAATTGCTCCATCAACACAAATGAAGAAGTACTATATGAACATGAAAAAGATATAAAACCACTTCTTGATCGTGACGATTGTTTAATTATTTCGCAAATGTTAACAAGCACCTACGACATCAAAAAATAAAGGCTATACATTTCCAAGCATGTATGGCTATGAACCGAATATAAAATGGCAATAAAATCTGGTACGAGTGATTGGGATTCGTTGTTATGGCATATAACCCAGAATATATATTCAGCATTTGGTGCGGCTTTGATGACAATCGAATTCTTGAAAAGAAATATTATAGTTCCAGCAAGGAAATCTTTAAAGATACCATGAACGCATTGTATGAAAAAAAGGAAGGTCCCCTCGTATCAGCCAAGCAACAATATCATCGAAAAAAAGTAGATCCAGTTAGCGGTTTTCCTTCCTCTAACGGTTCTGTCTATTGGTACAGGAATAAGTAGAAGATTTGTTCATATTTTCTGTACAAAACCATGAAATTTCTAAAAAAAGCAAAAAATAAATTTTTTCTAAATTTTTTAAAATGAGCTAAAAGCCTATGAATATCAACTCTCAGACAATTATTTACTTCAGCTTTGCCTTCAAAAAGAGCGTAACTGAGCCATTTTTAGGTTGCACGATTAAAAAGTCTTTGTTACAATGGTCGTGTTGATGTCGAGGTGATTACATGAATTTTATCGAAAAGAACACGAAAAAAGTTGCACTTATTCTGTCTTTGGCGACATGTGCTTGCGCTGTGACAACAGTATATGCGGCATCAATTCTGATGGATGGCATAATGGCGTATACAAAGAAAACGGAAAAAATTAAAACGGAATGGTTGATTCTGGATGAAGGTACTTACTACTTAGACGAAAATGGAAAAGCAGTTACCGGATGGAAAGAAATCAACAACGATACATATTTTTCAATGCTGAAGGGTTAAAGGTT
>VOFH01001836.1_pt1 | contig 19779 bp, 7 predicted proteins | sample 5384091 | NCBI WGS metagenome assembly VOFH01 (sample SAMN12384727, study PRJNA508395) | human gut metagenome | isolation source: healthy gut G | host: Homo sapiens
CCTTGCGCCACTGAATTTGTACCGCAAACAACGTCAGCCTGCATGGCACTCAGTGAGCGCCGCTACAGACGCAATCGGTTTGTACGTTTTTAACGACAGCAGCGCCGCCCGGATGAGCGGCGCTGCGCGTTATCGTTGCTTATTTCTGCTTCAGGAAGCGCATGAGGATCGTCGCCACCTGCGCGCGGGTCGCGCCCGCCTGCGGCTCGAGCCAGCTCTCGCCGTTCTGCGCAACACCGTTGATAAGGCCGCGGTCCACGGCCCAAGCCAGCGCCTCGCGGGCATAGGCGCTGACGCGCCCCTCATCCGGGAAGGCCGCAAGATCGGCATCCGTCGTCATATCGTCGCCGCGATAGGCCGCATAGCGATACAGGATGGCTGCCATCTGCTCGCGCGTGATCTCCGCCTCCGGGGCGAACGTGCCGTCGCCCATGCCGAGGACGATCTCGTTCTCCACGGCCCAGATCACGGCCTCGGTGTACCAGCTGTCCGGCTCGACATCCGTGAACGGGTTCGTGCCCGTCGGCTCCTTCTGGCCGTCGAGGCGATAAAGCACGGTGACGAGCATGGCGCGCGTCATGGCGACGTTCGGCGAAAATTCCGTATCGGACGTGCCGCGGAACAGTCCGAGCTCCAGCGTGTAATCGATGCCTGCATGGCTCCAGTGGCCGAACTCCGGCGCATCGTGATAGTCATGGCTCGGGCAGATCGTCCCGGCGCAGGACTCGAGGACCGGGAGCACCGTCTTCTGCTCCGCGCCGCAGCGTCTGCAGGTCTGCTCCAGCAGGCCCTCCTTCGTCAGGCGCGGGGCCTGCACGACCGTTCCGGCGTTCCAGTCATGGCCCAGCTCGCGGACATAGTCGCCCGTCGTCCGGTCGCCGCAGTGCGCGCAGACATAGGCCGTGTAGCCAAGCTCCGTGCACGTCGGCTCGACGATCTGCGGCACATAGCTGTGCGCCAGCTTCGCGATCGGCTCCGTGTGAGTCTTGCCGCAGGAGCAGGTGTAGGTCATCTCGCCCTCGCGGGTGCAGGTCGGCTCGCGCGTCACGACGCCGTCGCCGTAGGTGTGGCCCGTGGGGGCGATGTAGCTGTCGGTAAAGTGGTCGCCGCAGCGGCCGCAGGTGTGTGCGTCGTGAAGCCCGGCGTTTCGCACGTCGGCTCCGTCACGACGGCCGCATAATCGTGGCCGAGCGCAGGCAGATTCGTCAGCGCACCGGTCTCGCCGCAGTGCGTGCAGACCTCCTGCTCCATGCCCGCGGCCGTGCAGGTCGGGGCAAGGACGGTGCGGGTCTGCATGTCGTGGCCCGTCGCGGGAACGGACTTCAGCGGGCCAATCAGCTCGCAGCGGCTGCAGACACTCTGCTGCATGCCGTCCGTCGTGCAGGTCGGGGCGAGGATGGTGTGATCGACCATGTCATGACCGAGGGCCGGGAGCACAGTCGCCTCGCGGAACACAAGGCCGCAGCCGGGGCAGGCCTCGCTGTCGCTCAGGCCCGGCTCCGTGCAGGTGGCCGCCTTACCCGGCGTGACCACATGGGCATGCTCGCCCGTAGACGGGACCGTCGTCTGCGCCGTAAAGACCTCGCCGCAGCGCGCGCAGTGGCTGCCCTCGGTCAAGCCGTCGGAAACGCACGTCGGCGGGACGGCGGCGTCCGTCACGACATCGTGGCCCAGCGCCTCCAGCTCCCCGGCCCGCTTCGTCAGGCCGCAGTGCAGGCACGTCAGATTCGTGAAGCCAGGCTCCGTGCAGGTCGGCTCCGTCGTAGCCGAGATGTAGATGTGCTCCGTAGGCTTCACCGTGATCTTGTAGGTGACGCGATAACCGTTGGACGCCCGCACGGCGAACTGGTATTCTCCGGCCGGCAGCGGCTTGTTGATCAGATTTGCGCCCTCCGTGATCTCGAAATACGGGTACTTGGCACCTTCCTCCACATGGAAGCCGACATCCTGCCAGACGTTCAGGCCGGAGAGGGTGAGATAGTCGCCCTCGACATAGTTCTTCCTGATCGGGCCGTCCGTCAGCAGAACGGCCTGATATTCCGAGCCACTCGTGCCGAGGTCGAACTCCGGATACAGGCCCGCGCCGTCCTCGCGCTCCGTGTATGCCTCGAGGTCAAAGTCCGGCTTTTCCTTCCAGTTTACCCCATCGATATGGTCCTGCAGGGCCTTCGTGGTGATCTTGTCGACTGCCTTCGTGCTCCACTGGAGCTGCCACCACGGGTCGCCGTTAAGCGGCGTGCTTCCGCGCTCGGACGCGCGGCTGCCCCAGAGGTGATAGACCGCATTGGCCGCATAGCCGTTGCCCGTCAGAAGGCCGACCTGATAGTAACGGTCCTCCGCAGAGGCGTTCTGCTTCTCGACCTTCGGCGCAGCGCCGAGCGCCAGCCACATCAGATTGGAGAACGGCGCACGCTCATAGCCGGTCAGGCCGCCTGCCGCCGCGCCCGTTGCACCCTTTTGGCGCTGATGGAGCCCTGGAACTTCTCGGACTGGATATAGCCGCACTCGTTTATGGTCCCCGTCAGGTAATAGCCGATCAGACCGCCCGCGATCGCGCTGCCGTCCGCCCACGGAAGGAATTCCTGCGGGTTGGCCGCCTTCGTCGTGACCGCACGGACCGAGGTATCCACACAGACGACACCGCGCAGGGCGGCCTCGCCGGCCTCGCCGGTTTCCTTGCCTGCCAGCTTGCCGACCGCGCCGCCGGCATAGGCAACGCCTGCGCCGTTGTGCTCGCCCGTGACCGAGCTGTCGTAGACCGCGCAGTATTCGATCCTGCCGCCGTTGACCAGACCCGCAAGAACGCCGACACAGAGGTCGCCCGAGCGGCCGCCGGAGTCGCCGTCGGCCGTCAGGCCGGTCACCGTGGCATTGCGCACGACGAGGTTGCGCACTGTGCCGGTCAGCTCGCCGAACAGGCCGACGGTATGGGCCGTATCGCCGCCCACGCCCGTCAGAACCACATTGTAGATCTCGTGGCCGTTTCCGTCAAACGTGCCGCTGAAGTTCCGCATACCCGGGAAGGACTTGCCCTCCATATTCAGCTCATTATGCAGGATAAACTGACAGTCCGCATAGCTGGGCTTCGAGGTATCCTGCGGTGAAATGGCGGCGAACTGATCCGCCGTTATAATGATATACGGATAGTCCTCCGTGCCGAGGCCGCCCGCAAACGGGCCGCTGTCGATCTGCTTATAGAGCACGAGCGTGATGGTCTGCATCGTCTTGCCGCCGAACTCCACGTCGAGCTTGAGGAATCTGCGGCCGTATTCAAACCCGCCCTCTTCCGTGGTCTTCACATGGAAGAACGCGTTGTCGTGGATCTGCAGATAGGTCGGATCCGCAGCGCTTTGGGCGCGGATGGTGAATTTCGCGATGCCGGAGAAGGCCTCGCTGAGGGATTCGTCAAAATACTTTGCCAGCTCCTCCGCCGGGTCGCGCAGCCAGAAATTGGCCCCGGTCTCGATGACGAAGCTGTCGCCGGTGATGGTGCGGTTCAGCATCCTGCCGCCCGGCGTCTGGTAGACGACCTCAAAGGCCACGTCCTGATGATAATTCGAGCGCAGGTCGCCCAGAATGCAGCCCGCCGTCTGCTCGACGTCGCTCCAGAGGGCAGTGACGGTCGCGTCGATCTGCTTCTGCGAGATCATCGTGCCGAAATCCGTCTGATAGAGGCCGTCGTTTTCCGTGATGTAGGCCGTCTGGTACAGGGCGATCGCCTGCTCATAATACGCGCCCATGACATAGGCGTAGTAGAGGTAGACGATCATGTCCTGCGTGCTCTGCGCAGCCGCAGCGCGCGCCTCCTCCTCCGTCTTGCCGCCGCCCTGATAGGCGAGGATGTAATACTGCGTCAGGACGTCCACAACGCTGCCGGGGCCGGAATAGATGTACTTGCCCTGCAGATAGCGGCCGAGCTTGTCAACGGCGGAATGCAGGTTGCCGCTGTATTCCACGTTCTGGAGGGAGTAGAACTGGTCGTAGATGTTCTTCTGATAGGCGGGCGAAGCGGATTCGTCCAGCATATCCGTCACAAGGCGGTCATAGTAGCTCAGGGCCTCGTAATACTGGTTGAAGAACTCAAAGAACGTGTTGAGGTAGGTGCTGTACTTCAGCTCGAGCGTTGCATTCTGGATCTGCCCGCTCAGATTCTCCATCTGCTGCGAGAGACTGGCGATGCCGTTCGAGACGGTCCGTTCCAGCTGATGGATGGCAGCGCTGTTCTTTTCGAGCTGCTTGCTGATGCTGCTGAGCTCCGCCTCGACCTTGCTCAGGTCGACCTTCTGGATGACGGTCTCCTTCGTCTGGCCGCTGGAGCTGCCGCCGAAGTCGATGCCGAGCAGATCGCTGCCCGCATATTTGAACACGGCCAGCACGCCCTGCCCGGCGTTGTCATACTCGCTCCCGTTCCTGCAGGCGTATATGCCGCCCTTGACGAGCGAGGTACACATTTTCAGACTGGTGCCGATGACGGTGCTGATGACGGCGTCCGCCTGCGGGGTCACGGCAGGCAGAAGCCCGGCCAGCAGGCACAGCGCCAGCAGCAGGCTCACGATGCGTTTTTTCATAGGAGTTCCTCCTTTTTGGCTTGGGGGAAGCTTGAAGCATCCGTTTGATTGTGGTTTTAACTGTAGTTAAATTATGCCATATCGTTCGACAGAAATCAAGTCCTATTTTGGACCGGCCTCAAAATTCCGTCATGGAGAATGGTATATAGGCTGCCAGATGTACGTTGTAACAGGGCGTGCGGCAAATGGACAAATGAAAATGGAAAGCGAAAAGTTTTCGGATCTGCCTGTAGCGGCGCTCCATGAGCGCCGCTACAGACGCAATTGGTTTTTACGGCTTTATCGGCAGCCTGTACGGACTGCAGGCTCCACGCTGGGCGGGGCATGCCCCGCCCCTACAAAAAGTGCTTCGAAATATAAAAATTTCCCTCCCGGCGAACCGGGAGGGAAATTTTTTACTTATGAGATCAGCCCTTGAGGAAGCGCATGAGCAGCGTTGCGATCTGCGCACGCGTTGCACCGGACTGTGCATCGAGCGTGACCGTGCCGTCGGCGGCCTTCACACCGTTGATGAGGCCGGAGGCGACTGCCCAGTTCATGGCGTCCTTCGCCCAATCGGCGACGGAGGCTGCATCCGGGAAGGCGGCGAGCTTATCCTCCGCAACGGCCTCGGCCTTGGCGAAGCGATAGAGCATCGTAGCGATCTCCTGACGGGTAACGGGTGCCTCGGGAGCGAACTCGTCGGTGCTGATGCCCTTGACGACACCGGCTTCCGCCGCCCACTTGACGGCGTCGGCATACCAGACGCCCTCGGTGACATCCTTGAACGGATTGGCGGTGTTCTTCACATCAGGCTTGCCGGCCACGCGGTACAGCACCATAGCGAGCTGCGCACGGGTCACCGTGCCGTCCGGCTCGAACAGGCTGCCGCCGACGCCGAGCATGAGCTCGTTGTTCAGCACGTAATCCACGCCCTCATGATACCACTGCGTGTTGTCCAGGTCGGAGAAGGCCTTGGACGGGCAGTTCTCGGTGCTTGCGGGGATCTCGCGGGTCTGCTCTGCACCGCAGTCGGCGCAGACGCGGGTCTCCTCGCCCGGCGCGAAGCAGGTCGGCTGCTTCGTAACAATCCATTCGCCCCAGTTGTGCTCGACACCGTCGCTCTTGACAACGATGGTCTCGCTGAGATCAAGGCCGCTTTCCGCATTGCGCTGCAGCGTCTTGACCTGCACCTCGAGGTCGCAGTGGACATCGTCCTTCGGGCGGAACTTCAGGTTCGCCAGAACGGCGTCGCTGGCGATCTCCTTTTCGGCAGCATAGCCGAAGAGAAGCTTGCCCTCGGCGGGCTGGAAGCTCGAGAGCTGCGCCGTGCTCACACCGGAGACATAGTCCATCAGGGACGGATCCCAGGTGATCTCAGCAGGCCGTTCGTCGTGGCCTCGTCGGCCGTCAGGGTCAGGTCTACATCGCCGTTGGCGGTCATGGAGCCGCCCTTCACGGCAGCGACGCGCTGCGCGGCAGGAGCTGCGGCATTCGAAACCGTGTTGAGGCTGCCGGAGGCTTCCTGTGTGCTGCGCTCGATCTTCTCTGCGGACACGGTCTGCGCGGTGAGCTCGATATCGTTCTTCTCCGCAGCGGCCTCTGCAGTCTGGATGCCCTTGATGCTGGCATTGCCGTAGACACGGTTGACCGTCGCGGGCCAGACAGAATCGCCGACATTGCCGACATCCGTCGCGTCGAAGTACAGGCCGTCGGAGCTCTGCATGAGGTTGAGCATATAGAGCTCATTGGTGTCGCCGGTGAAGTAGGACAGGAAGAGCGTCAGGCCGTCCGTCGTTCCCTCGTCGGCCATGACGAGCGAGCAGTACATGGAGTCCTCATGGCCGCCGAAGGCCAGCTCAGGCAGCGTGGTCTCGAAGCAGCCGCCGCTCAGGCTATAGCCGTCCGCTTCGGTGTAATAGAGGTTGAGGACCCACATATTGCCCTTATTGTCCAGCGCAAGGAACATCTCGGCCGGGACGGTCTCGCCGCTCTTGAGCTTGACCGTCGTCTCGCCCGCAGAGGTGATGGCGGTGAAGTAGCTTGCACCGACCTGCTGCAGGAAGCTCTGAAGCTTGAAGCCGTATGCATCCAGTTTCATCGGATCCTTCGGCGAGAAGAAGTAGTAGTAATAGACACCCACGATCTGGTCCTGCTCCTCGGTGCTGAAGAGGGAGGAATAGGCCATATCCCACAGCGGGACGCCTGCGCCGTTGGCGGAGCCGAGGTCCTCGCCCGTGGCGGTGTTGATCTTGTGCATGGCCCAGGAATCCGCCGTCGCATCCATCAGGTACATGAGGTCGGAGCTTGCCAGCGTCGTGGACTCGATGCTGATCTCGCCGTCCTTGATGAGCTTGCCGGGCGTCCAGCTCTTGTTCTCCAGATTCCACTGATAGAACTGGGCATGACCGTCCTTATCCTGCAGCGCACCTTCCACGGTGATGTGGAGCGTAGTAACGGTAACGTAGCACTCCGCCTTGACCTCAGGATCGACCGCAGAGGCTGCCGTGATAACGGCGCTGCCCTCGCCGACGCCGGTCACGACGCCGTCCTTGACGGTCACAACCGAATCATCGGAGCTGGACCACGTCACGCTGCGGTCGCTCAGCGTCCACGGGTTGGCCTGCGCGGTCAGCGTGGCCTTTTCGTTGACAAGGAGGGACAGCGTGCTTTCGGACAGGGAGACCGCCATGGCCTCGGTGCTGGGAGCAAAATGGGAGGCGTCGTCCGTGCGGCCCGCCTTGACATAGCAGCCGAGGATGACGGACAGGCTGGAATGATCCGCAAGCTTCTTGCTCTCGCGCGTCGTCGGATCGATGGTGTAGATCGCAGAATTGAGGATCTGGCCCGTGAAGTTCGACGCTGTCGCCAGCGTGAAAACGAGCTTCTGGTTCTTGGCATCCCATGCCAGCGAGGACTGTGCCATGTAGATGGACAGCTCGTCATCCAGTGCGCCGAGATCCTCCGGCTCTGCGAACGTAGCAGCCGTGAAGTGATAGAGCTTGTTGTCGAACGTGCCCTGGCCATAGAAGCCATTGGAGCCGTCGGAGGCCAGCGTCCAGATGTCCTTGCCCATCTCGCCGACGAGCGACGTTGCGCCGGTCAGCAGGTCGAGCTTGAACAGATAGGAAGCGCCGAGCTCATTGGCCTCGGAGTATGCGAGGAAGTACATTTCCTTCTCCGCTGCGTTATAGGCCATGTCGCTGACAAAGAAGTCATAGCTCAGCGGGCCGGAGGCTGCGCCGAGATCTGCAATCTTCGTCACATTGGCGAAGTCGTTGTCCGGCATGACATACAGGGCATTTTTCTCGTCAATGGCGAAGACATAGCCGTCGGCATACTCGGCAGCGTAGAGCTTCAGGTTCGTCGCGCCCATGGCGGCGGACTCGGAGGCGTCCTCGGTGTAGGTGTACCACTGCTTTTTATTCAGATCGAAGAAGGTGTAGTAGCCGTCGATATCGGGCAGGAAATCATAGGAGACCTTGTAGGTGGAGACGTTCATGGCATAGTCATAGACCTGCAGCAGGAACGTCTTGCCGACGACCTTGCTCACATCCAGACGGACATGCTGCGTCTCACCGGCAGTTTCCTGATTCGGCGCGACATAGGTCAGCGCCTTCGAGCCGGCCGCATCATACAGAGCGACGACGGAGACATACTCGTTGTCCTTCGCTGCGACGTCGAGGGAGCCGTCCACCAGACTGACGGACACGTCCTCGATCTCCGGAGCCGTGTTGTCGATGGTGGTCATCGTGCTCAGGCTCGCGCCCCTGCCGAGAGCATCCCAGTCATAGGTACCGTCGGCCTTGCGGTAATACTCGGAGCCAGCACAAAGGGAGATGTTGACCGTCGTGCCCTCGGGGAGCTTCTCGCCGTTGGCCTTCGTACCGGACCAGCCGAGGTTCACGGCCTTCTGCGTGTCCTGCCAGCTTCCGCCGTTGGCATAGTAGAAGGCGGCGGAAACCGGGCCAAGATCCTCTTCTACATAGACCTCACCGGTCTCCGCATCGGAGATGACATACTTGGCATCGCCCGCATTACGGATGGAGGCAAAGTAGAGCTTGAAGATCTGATCGCCGTTCTCGTTGTTCAGGGCGTTGCGCGCGGGCACATACTCGTCGTCCTCGGCAAGCGGGTTGCCGAAGTAGTAGTACTCGCCGTCCTCGTTGGCATACTTGACGGTGACCATGTTGCCGAACATGTTGGGAGAACCGTCGGAATCCGGGAGATACGGGTTGCGGGTCTCCTTCTCGTACCAGTACTCGGACAGCGTGCCCTTATCGAACATGGAGGCATCGGACCAGTTGCCGTAGAAGCCCAGCACGGGGATGGAATGGGAAACGCGCTCGACACCGTCTTCCGCGGAAACGGGATTGGCATACAGGAAGGCCTCGACATAAGCGCCGTTCGTGTAGTAGGCGTCGAGGAATTCCTTCTCCTCGTCGATGAGGAGAACGTCACATGGACGGAGATGCTGCCATCGGCCGGGAGAACGACCTTTGCAGCGGAGATGAGCTTCAGCAGCTCGGAGACATCGTGCGTGTCGGTGTCGCCGTCGCCGTCGACATCAGCCTTGAGCTTGCCCGCGCTCGGCCGTGACGTCGTCGAGCAGGAGCTGTGCGTCGTCGGCATCGGTGTCGCCGTCCTTGTCGAAGTCATAGGCAGTGAGCTCCGACGGAGCAGTCAGGACCTTGCCGTCAACCGTCCAGACAACATTGGCTGCCATGGACACGGTCTTCGGCAGAAGATACAGGACGCCTTCGGAAGAGACCGGAGCCTGCGTGAAGACATCGGCAGAGAGGGTGTATTCAATGGCCTCGTCCGTAAGGTTGTTCAGGGTGAAGTCTGCGGAGTAGACGCCCGTGCGGGCGGGATCGTCGCCCAACTCCACCTTGACCTTGCCGTCGGGCTGGCCGTCCACAAGGACGTAGCTCTCGGCATGGATCGCATTGGAAACGTTGGCAAGGCCTGCGCCCTGCTTCAGGATGGAATACCAGGATTTGGTGCTGGCATCATAGACGGGCTCGGCCGTGGACATCAGCAGGCTCTGGGCCAGATGACGCACGGAGACGCCGGTCTTTTCCTTCAGACCGTTTTCGCGGATGTACTGCGCCACGAGGGCTGCCATACCGGCGACCTGCGGAGCCGCCATGGACGTGCCGCTCATGACCTCATAGGCCTGACCGCCTGCCACGGCACCGTTGACGGAATAGATGTTGCCGCCGGGAGCCGTGATCTCGGGCTTCATGCTCAGATCGCTCGGAACACCCCAGGAGCTGAAGTCGCTCATGGTGTAGGAATCGGAGGAACCGGTGCTCGTGCTCATCTTGCCAGAGACGGTCAGCTTGCCGGTGTAGTAGAGCACGGTCGTGCCGTCCTCGGCATAGACCGGGGTGGAGGCCGCCTTGATGTCGGCCGCTTCCGTCTGCAGGATGCTGATGCACGGGATGGTCGCGGTGGAGTCGGACAGATCCATGCGGATCACGCCTGCCTGGTTGTTGCAGACGACTGCGCCGGCGGCGCCCGCTGCAGCTACGGCCATGTGCTTCTGATAGAAGGAGCTCGTGCCGCGGAAGACAAAGGCGATCTTGCCGGAGACGACGTCGGCATAGTCCGTCAGGAGGCTGTTGCCGTCGGCATCCGCGCCGGTGTTCTCGAAGTAGACATACTCATATTCGGTGCCGCTGCCGTCGGCAGAGGTATCGAGCGTTGCAAAGGCCTTGTTCGTATAGCCGCTGTCCGCGGTATCGGTGTAGAAGACCTTCGCGCCGTCGCCATAGGAGAAGGAGTAGCCGGTCGTGCCGGAATTATCCACGGAGGCCACGCCGAAGGAGTTCTTGTAGGAGCCGGGGGAGCCGCCGGTGGCGAAGTTCACATCGTCCAGATACAGGGCACCCGTGCCGTTAACAGAGTTTTCCGGCCAGCTGGAGGAATTGCCTGCGGAGATGGAAACGACGGTGTCGGTCTCGGCCAGCTTATCCAGGATGCTCTGATACTTCGCATCGGGGGTGGTAAAGCCCGCGTTGCCGGAGCCAAGAGACAGGTTCACGGCGTCGCAGCCGAGCATCACGGCGTCTTCGATGGCGACCATGTAGTCGGAATCATATGCACCGCCGCCCTTGCCGAAGACCTTCATCGTGATGAGCTGGGCATCGGGGGCAACGCCCTGCACAAACACGGAATCGAGCGCCTTTTCATAGCCGCCCTTGCCGTCGGAGACATAGCGGTTCGCCGTGGCGATACCGGCGACGTGGGAGCCGTGCTCACCCTGTTTGTCATTATCGTGCGTGATGTCGAAGTCCTCGTCCACATAGTTGAACGCGAACGGGAGCTTGCTGGTGAGATAGAGCTTGCTCGCATCGGGGACAAGCTTGCTGATGTTCAGCTTCGGCAGAACAGCGGCGATCTCGTCAACATCGAGCAGATCCAGAGAAGCAACGAACTCGTCCTTGCTCTTGCCCGCATCGGCAGCCAGCTGCTCGAGGGAATACTCGAACGCCTTGCCGTCAAAGGAGATGTGGTCGGTGTCCGTACCGGTGTCGATGACGGCGATACGGCTGCCCGCGCCGGTGTAGCCGTCTGCCCAGGCGGCCGTGGAGCCGATCATCGCGCCGGAGGTAGCCATGTCGGGATCGGCATCGCCGGTGGAGACGACATCCGGCTCATAGCGGTTCTCGAGCGTGACGGAAGCCACGCCGTCAAGCGCTTCGATCGCCTCGATCTTGCCATAGGGCACGTTGGCAGAGATCGTGTTCGTCAGGAGCGTCATGTTCCAGACGACATCGAGCGCCTCGCCGCCGAGCACATCCTGTGAGATGCGCTGTGCCATCGCCTGCTGCTGGACCTTCAGACCCGTGCGGTAGATGTCCGCCGCAGCATTGTTCGCGATGCTGCGCGTGGCATAGCCCGCGTCGATGGTCGAAGCGCCCGCCAGCGTAATGGAGACACGGACCATGTCGGTGTCTGCATATTGCGGCGTATCTTCCTTCGTTTCGGCTGTATGCATTTCCGGTTCCGCAGTCACGGCGTCATTGCTGACCTTTTCGATCGTGACCCTGGGGCCAGGATCGGCCGCGGCGGCCGGCAGCGCGAAGCCCATGACGACCGCAAGGGTCAGGACCAGCGCAAGCAGCTGCTTCAGCTTCTTTTTCATACGTTTTCCTCCTTGATATGATGTAACCGGCCGAAGCCGGTATTGTTCCCCCATTGTAATACGTCCGCGTCGGAAAAACAAGTGTTTTCTTAAATATTTTTTCACATTTTTTCCAAGGATTTTTCATAAATTGCAAGAAAAATAAAAAACGCTGCAAAATATGTTGGGATTCCAACATATTTTACAGCATTTTTACAACGTATGCTTTCAGGCGGTTTCCTGTGTCCGGCGGCGCAGCAGACCGGCCCAGGCCATCATGGCTGCGACGGCGAAGAACAGCGCCATCATATACGGCTCCTCCCAGATGCTCTCAAACACGCTGTGGATCAGCACGCCGATGAGGCCGCACAGCATGCCCGCGCAAAGCGGCGACCAGCGGGTCTTTGCCGTGCGCACACAGGCGCGCAGGCCGTTGCCGACGAGGCCAAGCAGCATCATGCCGAAGGCCGTCACGCCGACAATGCCGTTCTCCGTGAGGATCTTGACGTAATAGTTATCAACATACATATACTCGACCCACGGCAGGACGGGATTCTGCACCGCGACGGCGCCGCCGTACATGCCATAGCCCATGCCGAAAACGGGATCCGTGGCCTTGAGGTAGCCGATGGCCGTGGCCCAGCGCTTTGCGCGGCCGCCGCGGGCGTTCGAGTCCGCAAACTGCGGCGTGAACAGGTAGCCGATGCGGCTGCGCACGAACGGCAGCGTGCAGGCCACCGCGCCGCACACGAGCATCAGGGCCAGCAGGCGGCGGTCGATGAGCAGGGCGAACAGCACGGCCGCAATGGCCAGCGCGAGCCACGCGCCGCGCGACATCGTGAACAGGCAGCCCGCGCACATGGCAAGGCCGCACAGCCAGAACAGCACCTTCTGCGACGGACGCTCACAGGCATAGGCCAGACCGATGGTCATCGGCGCGAACAGGATCATATAGGCGCCCATAATGTTCGGATTGCTGAAGATGGAGTAGACACGCGTGCGCACCGCGCCTTCGGCGGCGTCCGTCCAGCTTGCAGGAATGGGCACACCGATGATGAACTGCCAGATGCCGTGCAGGGCCAGCACCGTGGCAATGATGACCATGGTGAGGTACATCTCACGGAAATCACGCTCGTCGCGGATGAGATGCGTGACGAGATAGAACACCGCCAGATATTCCATGCTCGCGCGGAAGCCCGTGAAATTCACGGTCGGCGCAGGGCGGACCGTCATCAGCAGGAGCACGCCCACCGTGAGATAGAACGCGATCCACAGGCCGATGCCGTTGGCCGTGCTGGAAAGCGGGCGCCTTGTGTCGACGCGGCGGTGGATGACCCACACGAGCGAGAAGAGCATCAGCAGCTCATCCCAGACGGCGGCAATGGCCGCCAGCTGCAGCACGTCGCGCAGCAGATAGTCCACGATCGCATAGGACGAGAACAGGAACAGCAGAAAGCCCGTCATGCCGCCCGCAAACAGCCAGCCGAGCAGGAGGCTGTTCCGCAGCGCTGCCATGACGCGGCGGTAAATGCGGTAGGCAAGGCTGTCCTCCAGTACCGGCACGACGCGCGCCCCGATGCCGCACAGCCACGCATTGCCGCGATCCATCAGCCTGCGGTAGGCCGAGCGCTCCACGGCGGGCTGCCCGCCGAGCAGGCGGCGCAGCGCCCGGCCGGGCAAAGACTCCGCAAACGCGCGGTGGATCGCCGCAAACATCCGCGGCAGGAACGTGCGGTGGTACAAGGCCGCAAGCGCCGCGAACAGCCGCCAGAGCAGACTGGTCCTCAGCAGCTCATCCATGAAGCTTCTCCATGGCGCTGACCGTGCCGAGCATCTCGATATCCACGGTCTTGACGATATAGTCGCGGCCGATGCGGACCTCCTGCGTGCCGACGACGAAGGAACCGACGGTGTTCTTGGCAGTGGCCTCGATCACAAAGCGGACCGTCACGCGCTGGCCGTCTGCGCTGTCGTCCTGCGGCAGAATTTCCGCCGAGGTGATCTGCGCATCCTGGAACTTGTTGCTGTTGAAGATCTGATTCGGACTGACCTTAAGGATGGAATCGTCGTCAAGCTTCAGCTCATAGTCCTCCGCCGTCACGGCAGTCACGGCGTTCTCCGCCTGCATCAGGGGCATGTCCTCGCACAGGACGGTGTAGCGCAGGTTCGCCTGCGCACTCGGCTCGTCGGCAGCGATCGTTTCGCCGCCGCTTCCGCCCACCATGCGCACGGCGAGGAAGGCCACAGCGGCGATCACAACAAGCAGGATGAGTACATCGACGATGTTCAGCTTGCCGAACAGGCGGCCGTTCTTGACGATTTTCATAAGATAACCTCCAGTTGGCGGAAAAAACGGGAGAAATCCGATTGCTTCTTTCCGCAAAATATATTATAATGAATATTCAGGCAAGCTGATTCTATCAGATTTGCCATGGAATTGCAAGAGGCAACAAGAGGCACAAGTGATATCAGGTTGTCAAAACCTACCAAGTCAAAAGCTTCGGAGGGAAGAAACGTGTGAAAGGAAACCGTCAGGGTGTCCTTCCGCGTTTGATCCCCCGCCGCAGCGGCAGGATTGCAAAATAATACTACAGAAATTTATTTTGCAATCCTGAAAGCAGCTCGGCGAAAAAGCCCGCAGAGACTTTTTTTGACAAGCTGATCTGCCCATTTTGAGGTATGACCGTATGAAACTCATCCATCTGATCTCCGGCGGCGATGTCGGCGGCGCGAAAACGCACGTTCTTTCCCTGCTGCAGGGCCTGAACCGCACGGAGGATGTCCACCTGATCTGCTTTATGGAGGGACCGTTCGCCGAGGAGGCCCGCTGTCTCGGCATCCCGACGACCGTCATTGAAGGCAGCAACCCCATGGCGGTGCGCAAGCGCATCCTTGCCATCATCCGGCACGACGACTGCCAGCTGCTGCACTGCCACGGCGCCCGCGCGAACATGATCGGTGCGCTCGTGCAGCGGCAGGCGCGCATCCCCGTCATCTCCACCATCCACAGCGACTACCGGCTCGACTATCTCGGCCGCCCGCTGGCCGCGCTGACCTACGGCAACATCAACAAGGTCGCGCTGCGCCGCTTTGACGCGTGGATCGGCGTTTCGGACGGCATGCGCCAGCTCCTTATTTCGCGCGGGTTCGACCCGCAGCGCATTTTCCCGCTGTATAACGGCGTCGACTTCTCCACCCCGCTCAAGACCGTCCCGCGGGATGAGTGGCTGCGCGGCATCGGCCTGACGCCGACGGACAGGACCGTCGTGTTCGGCATTGCCGCCCGCATCTCCCCCGTCAAGGATATGACGACGCTCGTGCGCGCCTTTGCCGCGGCCGTGAAGCAGGCGCCGGACGTCCGCCTTGTCATCGCGGGCGACGGCGAGCAGGCCGGAGAGATCCGCGCGCTGGCCAAGGAGCTGTGTCCGGAGGGCACGGTATTCTTCCCCGGCTGGCTCGAGGACGTCAACAGCTTCTATCAGGCACTGGATGTCAATGTGCTCACGTCGCTGTCCGAGACCTTCCCCTATGCCCTGACGGAGGGCGCGCGCATGCACTGCGCGACCATCGCCTCGAACGTCGGCGGCGTGCCCTACCTCATCGACGACGGCGAAAACGGCCTGCTGTTCGAGCCGCAGGATGTCTCCGCGCTCACGGCCCACATGCTCACGCTGGCGACAGATGCCGCAAAGCGCCGCGGCATGGGCGAGGCACTCTATGAAAAGACGAAGCGCGACTTCTCCGTGCAGGCCATGGTCGAAAAGCAGAAGCATTATTACGAGATCATCATCCGCCGCTTCCGCCGCCCGAAGCTTGAGCGCGACGGCGTCGTGATCTGCGGGGCCTACGGCAAGGGCAACGGCGGTGACAACGCCATTCTCGACGCCATCGTTGCCCAGCTGCGCCACATCGACCCTGATCTGCCGATCTGCGCCCTCAGCCGCACGCCGAAGGAGACGCGCGCGGCCGCCTGCGTCGATTCGCTCTATACGTTCCGGCTGCTCGCCATCCGCCGCAGGATGCGCCACGCGAAGCTCTACCTCAGCGGCGGCGGCACCCTCATTCAGGACACCACGAGCACGCGCTCGCTCCTCTATTACCTTTCGAGCATCCGCATGGCCGCCCGCGCGGGCTGCCGCGTCATGCTCTATGGCTGCGGCGTCGGCCCCGTCTCGCGCCCGCGCAACTGCGAACGCACCGCCAAAACGCTCAACCGCTATGCCGAGATCATCTCCCTGCGCGACCGCTACTCCGAGGAGACGCTTCGCGCCCTCGGCGTGACGACGCCGGAGATCCGCCTGACGGCGGACCCCGCCCTGCTGATCGACCCGGGCGATACGCCCGCCATCCGCAGCTTCCTGCACCGCAGCGGTCTGGCAGACGGCACGCGCTACGCCCTGTTCGCCCTGCGCCCGTGGAAGGACTTCGACCGTCACATCGCCGCCTTTGCGAACGCGGCGGAATACGCCCACCGGGAGTACGGCCTGACGCCGGTGCTCTATGCCATGGAGCCGTGCCGTGACCGCGCCGCGCTGAACGCCGTCGCCGCGCAGCTGCGCTGCCCGTATCTGCTGCTGGAGGCCGGGAGCAACGGCACGGAGATCGTGGCACTCATCCGCCGGATGTCGCTCGTCATCGCCATGCGGCTGCACACGCTGATCTTTGCCGCCGGGCAGGGCGTGCCGATGGTCGGCGTCGTCTACGACCCGAAGGTCAGCGGCTTCCTCGACTACCTCGGGCAGGACCTCTACCTCCCGCTGGAGGAGGCGAACGCCGCCTCGCTGTGCGACCTCATCGACACGGCCATGGCCGAGCAGATGTTCGAGGCCGAAAATATCCGCAGCCTGCGGGAGCTGGCCGCAGAGAACGAAGAGCTGGCCCGTCATCTGCTGACGGAGGAATAACGCCATAAAATCAGCCGGAGACCCGGCGGAAGCACTTCACAGCAGCTTTCGCCGGGTCTCCGGTTTTTGTGGGAAGGGAGCTACTTCCGCGCCCCTATTTCTCCGCAGGCGATTGATTCCGCGGCTTCTTCGACTCCGCCAGTATCGTTTCGCAGAAGCGCAGAATGCGGCTGCGCACCTGCGCGGCGGCGCCGCCCGCCTCCTCATGGAAGATATCATGCCGCGCGCCCGGCAGCAGGACCGTCTGCACGGGGAGTCCCGCCCGTTCCATCGCCGCGCCGAGCTGCCTTACCCCGCTTCCCATCGCGCCGACAGGATCGTCCGCGCCGGACAGCAGCAGGATCGGGCAGCGGTTCCAGCTCGCAAGCGCGCGCTTTCCGCCGGTGCGGCGCATGGCGCTCAGCAGCTCCAGAAACAGCGCCGCTGAGATATCCGGCCGGCACAGCGGGTCGGCGCAGTAGCGGTCGAGCGCTTCTTCGTCGGCGCAGAGCCAGTCCGCCCGGGTGCGGTTCGGCGCAAATTTCCGGTTATAGGCGCCAAAGGAAAGCTTCTGCACCAGCGGCGTCGTACCGCCGGGCTTTGCCCGGCGCAGCTGGCCCCGGACGATCGCCTGTATGACGGCAAGCACCGCGCCCGGCTGCGTGCCCGTTCCCGCAAGGATCACCCCCGCCGGAGCGACCATGCCCCGACAGAGCGCGTCCCGCAGCAGGAAGGAGCCGAGGGAAAAGCCCAGCATTCCCAACGGCACACCAGGGAAGCTCTCCCGCAGTCTCTCGCAAAAGCGCTGCAGATCAGAAAGCGACTGCTCCCAGCCGTCCGGCCCCATGTCGGCACAAGTACGGCTGCCCGGATTGCGGCCATGCCCACGTAGGTCAAAAGCCGCGCAGGCAATGCCATGCTCTGCCAGCGCGGCAGCCAGCGTGTCGTAGCGTCCGCTGTGCTCCGTCATACCGTGGCTGATCTGCAGCACGAGGCGTGGCTGCCCGTCCGACAGCCACAGGCGCGCGGGAAGCTCCGTCCCCTGCGCGCCCGCAAATTGGAATTCCGTTTCCTGCATGGTTCATTCTCTCCTTCCGGTTCAAAAAACAGAAAAAGCACGGGTGCGCCGCTGCTTCCGCGGCGCACCCGGCAGACTGTCGAAAAAGCCTCGCAGAGTTTGCGCCCGCAGGCGCAAAGAAAATGGAAATCATTTTCTCCGGCGGCGTGTACGTCGGAGAAAATACCGCTCGGCTCGCAAACGTGCGAAGGATGCGCCGCAGGCGTGCCCTTCGTGCGATGCAGCGAGCCGCAGCCTTTTCAAACGAGAGCCCAGTGAAACGGGTCTCGTTTGAGAGCTTGTCAAAAATTCTTTTTTGACAAGCTCAGCACGGGTGCGCCGCTGCTTCCGCGGCGCACCCGGCAGACTGTCGAAAAAGCCTCGCAGAGTTTGCGCCCGCAGGCGCAAAGAAAATGGAAATCATTTTCTCCGGCGGCGTGTACATCGGAGAAAATACCGCTCGGCTCGCAAACGTGCGAAGGATGCGCCGCAGGCGTGCCCTTCGTGCGATGCAGCGAGCCGCAGCCTTTTCAAACGAGAGCCCAGTGAAACGGGTCTCGTTTGAGAGCTTGTCAAAAATTCTTTTTTGACAAGCTCAGCACGGGTGCGCCGCTGCTGCCGCGGCGCACCCGTTCTGTCTTCGTGTCAGGATGCCGAGACGGAAGCGCTCAGCAGGTCGTAGATCACGACATTATTGAAGTTGAACTCTACAGGGTACTTTGTTTTCAGCTCTGTGATCTTTTCACCGGCTGCGGCGGAAGCCATGTCGTCCTTCGCCGTGTCGAACCAGGCACGGGTCTCGGTCTGGCCGATAAAATAGATGATGTGGTGGTAGCCATGGGTCGTCTCGACGATCTCACAATCGCCGGGCTGGCGGCTCTCGTCGAAGCACCAGTCGTTGAACTCCGTGACCATCTTGCCGGGCTGGAAGTCCTCATACAGACCGCCGTTGTCCTTGGAGCCGGGGTCCTGATTGTACTCCAGCGCAAGCGTCTTGAAGTTGTCCTCCGTGGGGTCGGCCTGCCAGAGGGCAAGGATGCGCTCGGCTTCCGCCTTGGCCGCTGCCTTCGCCTCATCGCTGTAGTTGCCGTCGCTGTCCTTCTCGCCCTCGGGCTGGATGAGGATGTGGCGGACGGAGACGTTGTTGACCTTCGTCACGCCCTGATCGATATAGCTCTGGGCGTTTTCGTCATAATAGGCCTCGATCTCGGCATCCGTCAGCGCGTTGGCAGACTCGCCGTACAGCACGTTCTTATAATAGTTCACCGCCGTATAATACGTCAGCAGATAGTCGTGATAGATCTCGGTCGTGACACCCTTGCCGAAGTTCAGCTGCAGATAGGCATCGACATCGTCATAGCCGTTGTCCGCCGCGCTCTTGGCAAAGCTGCCCTCCGGGTCCAGCACGTCCTCGATGGAGGAGGCGTCCGTCTCCGGCAGCTCATAGCCCGCCTCCTGCGCCGCCAAATACAGGGCGCGGATCTCGGCGAAGTTGTTCGTGGCGCTCGTCAGGAAATACTGCTCCCACGTTCCGCCGCTCGGGGCGTCCTGCAGGGCCAGCGCCTTCGTGTAGTCCAGACCCAGCATGGAGGCATAGGAGCCATAGTTGTTCATGAGCTGGTAGAATTCCATCCAGTAGTAGATCTGCAGGTCGGCGTTCGTCAGGCAGTAGCCCGTCGCGTCGCGCGCAACGACCGTGCGCATCTGCACGTCGCCGGCCTCCGCCGTGCCCGTAGTATAGGCGGCGTTGTCCGTGACGGCGTTCTTGCCGAAGTTATCGGCGTCGATCAGATTGGCCGCCTTGCCGTAGGTCGTCGTGACCTCCTCGCCCGCTTCGAGCGTCTTGTCTGCGACGGTCTCGGTCGTGCCGTCCGTTGCCTCAGTCGCCTCCGTCTGCGGAGCCTCCGTCTCGGCCGGGTGATCCTTGCGGCCCGTGATGAGCAGGACGCAGGCCGCGATGGCCGCCGCAAGAGCCAGCGCCGCCAGGAAAATGGCGATCTTTGCGCCCTTGGACATGCCGGGCTTCTTTTCCGCAGGCTTCTCCTCCGGCTTCTCCTCCGGCTCCGCCTCAGGGACCGGCGCGGTTTCCGGTTCGGCCTCCGGGGCCGCCTCCGGCTCTGCCGGGGTCACTTCCAGTTCTTCGTTTTCGTTGTGTTCCAG
>VOFH01002227.1_pt1 | contig 19764 bp, 34 predicted proteins | sample 5384091 | NCBI WGS metagenome assembly VOFH01 (sample SAMN12384727, study PRJNA508395) | human gut metagenome | isolation source: healthy gut G | host: Homo sapiens
CCCGGCAAAATCCCTGTGAGAATCAAAAGCAGGGCGGGAAATTTTATTTTTTCCATGGGGAATTCCTCCCAATACGGATTGACACCGCTATGAGCCGGCTGATATAATACATACAATTCTTTTTACCGGTAGTTGGACAGGTCCATTATACACAATCTTGAGCCGGTGAGCAAGCCGGCTCCGGAATATTATGGTGATTTAAGATGAAAAAACGAAAATACTAGCTGCTCTGTTGGCATTCCTGCTGACATTCCAAATATTTTTCTCTTCCGGTGCTTGCTTCTGAAGCGCAGACGCAGGAACCTAGTAGTCTGCCCTCTGAAACAGCTGCGGAAACGGTGCCGGCTGTGACAACGGAACCACAGGGAGAGACCGGCTCCGGAGCAACCGACCCTGCCCCGGCGGAATCGGATGCCTACAGCGGCGAGGAGGACAGCGACATTGGAATCGACGCGCCTCAGGCTCTCACGGGGACCGACACGTTGATTTTGATGCGGCTGCTGTTTTGCTCCTGGAGTTGAATTCTCAGACCATGGTATACGCCAAAAATATTGACGCACAGCGGGAACCGGCCAGCCTGACCAAAATCATGACCTGCCTGCTGGCTTTGGAACACGGCAATTTAAGTGATGAAATCACCGTCAGCGAGACGGCATTGGAGGGACTGGATCCTGCCGGCAGCAGCTCCGGCCTTTTGGCAGGGGAAGTTTTCACACTGGAGCAACTGCTGTACTGTTTGATGATTGAGTCTGCCAACGATGCTGCGCCTGTGATTGCCGAGTATATCGCCGGCTCGGAAGCGCTTTTTGTGGGCATGATGAACGACAAGGCCAAGGAGCTGGGGTGTGAGAATACCCACTTTGCCAACACACATGGTCTACACGATGACGCTCACTATACCACGGCCCGAGATCTTGCCAAGATCACAATGGCCGCTCTGCATTATGAAAAGTTTCAAGAGATTTATTCCACGGACCGGTACATCTTGCCTGCTACCAATCTCCACGAAGAGCGGATTTTGGTGACGACCAATTATCTCATTGGCACCTCTATTACCCAGGAATTTTATGACGAGCGCGTCATCGGTGGAAAAACCGGCTTTACAACTCCGGCCGGACGCTGCATCATGTGCGTGGCAGAGGAGCAGGATATGCAGTACCTCTGCATCGTCCTGGGCGCCGACAGCACCGGGGCGGACGGGTCTACCGTCTACGGAAGCTTCCTCGTCGCTGGAGAAGCCCTGGATTTCGGCTTTGATCACTTTACCTTTGTGGAGGTCCTCTCTCCCCTGGCGCCTGTGGCCCAGCTTCCTGTGGCCCAGGCGACACAATCCGTGGTTGTCACTCCGGCAGAGCCGATTTCCACCATGCTTCCAACGGATTATGAGGAAGATCAGCTGACGACCCAGTATCAACTCTCTTCCCAGACCGGCTTGGAGGCGCCGTTGGAATCCGGCCAGGTTGTGGGCGTGGTACAAAAATATTACGGCTCTGTCTGCGTGGGGCAAACTGATTTGGTGACGGTTACCGCTGTTTCCCGCAACGCTTTGGCAGCCGCTGCCATGCAGACCGTGGACCAAATCTCTCAAAGTCCGTGGCGGTTTGTAATTCTAATTCTGGCTGTCCTGTTAGGTGTCGTACTGATCCTGTTCGTTTGGTCCGCCGTAGTCCGCCACCGGCGCAAAAAGCGGCGTCAGATGCGGAGAAGGAGGAATTGACCATGCTGGATTGGCCTCAATTGGAAGCGACCTGTCACGCCTGCACCAGATGCGGTCTTTGCGAAACCAGGCATCATGTCGTTTTTGGAGTCGGCCCCGGAATGCCCCTGTAATGTTCGTCGGCGAAGGGCCCGGACAGCAGGAAGATCTGCAGGGAGAACCGTTTGTGGGACCTGCCGGTCACCTGCTGGATGACATGTTGTGTATTATCGACTTGGGGCGTCATAATTGCTACATCACCAACATCGTCAAGTGCCGTCCTCCCAGAAACCGGGACCCCATGGAAATTGAGCAGGACGCCTGCATCGACTATCTGCGCAACCAAGTGGCGTTGATCCGTCCTAAAATAATCATTTGTCTCGGGCGAATTGCAGCCATGCGGTTAATCCGCTCGGACTTTCGGATTACCAAAGAACATGGGCAATGGGTGGAGAAACGGGGAATCTGGATGACCGCCATTTACCATCCCTCTGCGCTCCTGCGGGACACCGGCAAACGGCCTGAAACGTTTCGGGATTTGAAAAGCATCCAGCAGAAAATCCGGGAGCTTCAAATTCAAGTATAGCCGTATTTCCCGGGAAACGCTGTCACTGGAATCCCCGGCGAACACGGCAAGATGCAACCATCCCATTCCGGTGTAACCCTGGATGATACGGAGAATCCAAAATATAAGGGTCTGATTTCTGTAATGTACAGACTTCACGCCCTTTGCATTTCATCTTACGCAAAGCCGATACCATGCTGCCACAGAGGACGCAGGTGACGCCTTGCGACAGCGCGAAACAGAGGTTCGGCCGGAGTGCATCACACATCCCGGTCGGGAAAATCATCCATCCCATGCACCCAATCCGGACCGGCTGTCAAATATACTGCACCGTAGTTCAAACACCGGCTCAGAGTAACGGAGCTGTTCCGCAAATAGCTCTACTTCCACCACGACTTTATTGTTTGTTTGGCGAAAAAGTTCCGGAAAAATTTCCGGGGCCTTTTGAATGCGGCTCTCCTTTGATACAGTACATAGATATTCACCCTCCGGAATCCGCATAATTTGCGGGTAGTGTTTGAGAACATCCTCCGTTTCCAGCAAATCAATAAAAAGATAAGAAGACATCCCTCGCTCTGTATAGCGGAGCAATTGGCCGTTATGAAAGCCTGCGTGCAGTCCGTGCCGCTCGATCTCGGAAATGAGGCTGTACATGGCAGAATGAAAAGTAGGATCCGTCTGTGTTCCCTCATAGGGAATCGCCCAGCACAGCGTTTCTGGGAGAAAGGCCTGGACCCTCTGCAGTGCGCTACAATTCTCAGCATGACTAATTTCTCTTTGCATATTTTCTAAAAAGTCAAGCCGCGATTGTATGCGCTGCATCTTCGCATAGGCCGTCTGCCTTCCATGTTCCAACAGACCGGAGTAATCAATCTGTCCATCGCGTTCGGACAAAAACGCGCGAAAATTTTTTCAACGGATGTCCAATTCTACGCAATATTGAATGGCCTCTACAATTTTGTTTGGGAAAAGTGTAATAGCGATAATGGCTTTCCGGGTCAATATAGGCCGGTTTTAGGATCCCTATGGTTTCATAATAGCGGAGAGACTGAACATGCACTCCGGTCAGTTTGGATAATTTCCCGATAGAGAACAGCCGCTTCTTATCCATAAATTTTTACCCGCCTCCTCTTGACTCTCATATTGTAGCAGACTTTATAATAAAGCGCCGTGAGGAAAAGTCAATGTACTCTGGAAAACCGTACAGAGCTACAGGTAGGAGAAAGGAAAGTAAATATGAATTTGTTAAAAGATAAAATTGAAACACTCTATCAAAAATTTCTGTGGCTGTCTCTCTTTGCAGCTATGGTAACGACCATATATAGCTTTGTAGATACCATCGCCATCGGCCAGGGGAGTCGGGCGGATGGTGCGGCAGCAGCTGCCATCATCTATCCTATTTTGGGCGTCGCCTCTTTATTTGGTTTTCTGCGGGATTGGCGGTCCGTAAGACTGGGAAATGCCAGGGGCGAGGGGCAATTAGAGAAAGCCAACGCTTACTACACTGCGTCGCTCTTACTGGTCGTGGTGACAACAGTCATCGTCTGGCCGGTCACTGCGGTATTCAAAAAAGGAGATTTTTTCTCTATTCGGTGCAAATGAAGCACTGATGCCACTGGTGCTGGAATATGGGGATTGGATCATCTGGACATTTCCCGCCTTTATTCTATCCTCTTATTTTACCTGCATAATTCGCTGCGACGGATCGCCCAATTATGTGATGGAGCCGTGGTCGCTGGAGGCGTGTTAAACGTTTTGGAGACTGGTTCCTGGTGTTCCCAATGAATCTGGGGATGTCGGGCGCAGCCATTGCCACAGCGGGTGGAACCATAGTTCAGTTCATCGTCCTTTTGTGTTATTTACTCAAGAAACAAAACCGACTGAGACTTGTGAAACCCCGGCAGTTGTCCAAGGCTATTATGAAGTCATTGTCCGCTGGATTCAGCGCTTCCATCTTAGAATTTTCCTTTATTGTTTTAACCTGCATTTTAAACAACCAAATTATGCGCTACGGCGGCGCGGTAGCCCTTTCGATCTTTGGCGTGGTGCTTTCTTGCTCCGGTATGTTCCAACATATTTATACCGGTGTGGGACAGGCCATTCAACCGATTGCTGCAAATAATTATGGAGCGGGACAGGTCTTACGGATCTTCCGGCTGCGTCGAATTTTCTCTGACGACGGTGACCGCTATGGGCATAGGCTTTACCACTTTGGGTTTGCTGTTTCCCACGCAGATCATAAAATTTTTCATGGATGCCACTCCCGGAGGTATTAAAGGCAACCCCTGTGATTGTCCGTACTTATTTTTTGTCTTTCCAGTTTATGGGGATCAATATTTGGGCTACCTCCTACTTCCAGGCCATCATGCAGACCGTCACATCTTCTGTCCTCACCATTCTGCGCGGGCTTGTTATAAGCAGTATACTGCTCTATCTCCTCCCGGCCTGGCTGGGTATCGATGGAGTTTGGTGGGCGATGGTGATAACAGAGGGAATTGTAGCCGTTATCACATTAATTTGTGTGAATTTTGCAAACCGAAAAAATGAAAGCAAGGCCGGCACTGTCTCACGATGAATTGGCCAGGTGAAGCACCTATTTTATTGGTTGTCCACGATCATTTCCTCCGGACGTCGGCTTGATATTTGGGGGCCTCATGTCCGGAGGAAAACGATATGGGAAATTCGATTGGTCTCACGGACGGTCTCTGCACAGCGGCAGCTACAACGTTTCGCGTTCCATTTTAAACTCTGGGTCTATCGACTTATCGGTTCAAGTCAGGCCGACCTCTGTTTGTTAAATGAACCGGTTTTTGTGCAGGCGTGTCCAGGACGGAGCCGTCAGAAGCGAACCGAGAGCCATGGCAGGGGGCAATCCCAGCTATGCTCCGCCGGATTCCAGCGCAGGGCACAGCCTAAGTGAGAGCAGCGTCGAGGTGTGAGACACACAAAATTGGCAAGCGTATGGCCCAGATTGGATAGCAGCTGCGGACGGAAGATCGTGCGGCTCGGGTTCAATACCGCCTGATACGGCGTCTGGCGTCCTGTCACCAGATCTGCCAGAAGAGAGGCCGCGACCATAGAATTGGTCATGCCCCACGCGGAAAAGCCCGTTGCAACCAATAAATCCGGCGCTCCATGGTGATACTGTCCCACATAGGGCAGTCCATCAAGCGACATGCAGTCCTGATTGGCCCAGGCATACCGCTCTGAAAGATCGGGAAAATACCGGTCGGCAAAGCTGCGTGCAGCCTCCCAGCCCCCCTTCTGTCCCGTTCGGTGCTTCCCTGCCGCTTAAGAAGAGGTACGGTCCAAAGTTGCGCAAAGAGATGCTGTTTTTCCCCATTCCGGAATAGGTTCCCAAAAGATCAGGCCCCCTTCCAGTGCTATCACATAAGACCTGCGCTGGTACAGCTTTAAGGCATACAGACCCCGGAACCGGCCCAGAGGGAAATGCGTCGCCACAATGATTTTACGCGCCAGAATTTTCCCGCGGTTCGTAAAAGCCACGCCGCCGGAGATTCCCAAAACCTGCGTGTTTTCCCTGAATGTTAAGTCCTCTTGCAATGCCATAGAGAAACTGCAGCGGCTGAAATTGAGCCATACCGGGCAGGTACAGCGCCCCGGCCATCAGGAAAAGGCAGCGGAGTTTCTGTCTGAAATTCCGCCGTAAAAACCCATTCGCTTCAACGTCTCCGCTTCCGTTTTCAGGAGCTCTGCCTGAGTCTGGGTCATGGCGTAGCGGTAATGAGGCCGCCCTGAACTCACAATCAAAGCGGGCCGCCAGGGTCCGGTATTTTCCAGCGCCTCCAGGTTGGCCTGACCGTACAGGCGTGCCGTTTCCCGCCCAAAACGGGCCTCCAGGTCTTGATACAGCGGGTCATGGTGCGTGCAGAGTACTGCCGTGGTTCCGCTGGTAATTCCACTGCCGATGGATTTGGCTTCCACCAGAAGACATTCTATCCCCCGGGCCTGGAGTTCCTGGCGCACAGAATGCCGGACATGCCGCCTCCAATGACCAAAACCTCTGTAGATGCGTCTCCGTTTAACTGCGGAAAATGAGGGATCTCCAGTCCCTGTGTCCAGATTTTTTCATGATAGTGCCTCCTCGCACGTTTCCTTTAGTATGTCACAGATCGCAAAGGTATTTGCTCCTTCTGTGGAAAACCTCCGTGACGGCACTCAAATTTCGACAGCATCTCTGAAAATCCCTGTATATTCCCCCGGTTTCGGTTTACAATAATTTGAATATCCACGTTCTGACCCAGAGTTATGCACATTCTCCACAGGGTTTTCCACAGAGATTCACAAGGTGTCCTCTGATCTAAAGTGGAAAAAATTACTTGTTTTGTTACAAATTGGTAACATTTTGTTGCTGTTTTTTATGCAGCCCGGGTTTGACATAATCCCTATGCATGTAAGAACCAAAATCCGAAGTTTGTGGACACGATTCGGATGGAACTTGAAAAATGACTCCGAATGAAAGAAAAAGCGAAGACAACGTGTAGCTTTGTCTCCGTCTATCCGGTATTTTGTCTGAAAAGCGATAAAATAAGAAGCCGGATGTCGCCCGGCTGGCGGCACTGCCGAGACCAATTCTCCCCTGTTGCGGGACGAAAAACCAAGCCGCTTTTCCCTATTTTCCCGGGAAATGAAAAGGAGTCGACATCAGCATTTTAATTATTCAGCTCCATGAAACAGGGTGCGTTATATCAAAAAGGCTCGTACAAGTTGGAAGCCGGAACTGGTCCAACCGGTACGAGTCTTTGCATTTGTATCATATGGCAAGCCGATGCGACAGGTTCCATTAGCCCAGCTGCTGCAGCATACGAATGCAGTCTCTGCAAATATTCTTCTCTCGATAGGCTAAAACACCTCTGGAGGAGCTGCAAAAACACAAGTCGGTTCATATTTTCGCAGAATCACTGAAGTGCCGTCTACATAAATTTCCAGAGCATCGCGCTCTGCAATGTCCAGCGTACGGCGCAGTTCGACCGGCAGTACCACACGCCCTAGCTCATCGACTCTACGAACAATTCCCGTTGATTTCATATGGAATCTCCTTTCTTCCGCTGTAGTAACCTTCCCTCAATGGCGGCGTCATCCGACGTCTTTTCCCTATTATAAATGAATCGACAACATCTGTCAAATATTTCATGTGGTAAAACACAAAAAATATTGCATAAGCTTGTGCTCGATTTCATACCGTCCTTCTGAGAGGAGGGCTTGTCATGGTCATGGCATATATCTGGACCGGGATGATCCTAATCGCGGTATTATTTTCTTTTGGAGCGGTACGGGGAGGCGCTTTATCCAGCCGTATTGGAAGGCGCACAGGCCGGTGTTACCCTTACATTCTCCATGGCTGGGGCTGTATGCCTCTGGTCCGGCGTTGGACAGGTTATGGAAAAGCAGGCCTCAACCGCATCCTGGCGCGCTTTTTAAGCCCCGTGATCGACCGGCTGTTTCCCAGTGCCCGGCGGGACGCCAAAGTGGGCAATCTCATTTCTGCCAACGTCTGCGCCAATCTCCTGGGCCTTGGCAATGCTGCGACACCGATGGGAATTGCTGCCACCAAACGCATGAGCCGATACGCAAAACCCGGCGAGGCCAGTCACGAAATGTGCCGGTTAATTGTGATGAACACCGCCTCGATCCAGCTAATACCGGCCAATGTGGCAGCGGTCCGGGCCGGTCTGGGTGTGCGGCGCCGTTTGACATCTTACCGGCTGTTTGGGTTACTTCATTGTGTTCAGTTTCAGTAGGACTTCTAGCCGCCTTTCTTCTTCAACGGGTGAGCAAGCATGACTGACTATGTCATTCCGATTCTGCTGACGGTGGTCGCGCTTTCGCCCTGGGTCGGCGGGAAAAGTATATGAAGAGCTTTTGACCGGGGCATCCGGCGGGTTGAAGCTCCTGGTCTCCATTGCTCCGGCTTTGATTGCTCTGCTGACTGCTGTTCATATGCTTCGAGCCTCCGGCGCCATGGAAGCCGCAGCAAATTTTCTCTCCCCTGTTTTTTCTTTCTTTGGAATTCCGCCGGAAACTGCCGCTTTGGTTCTGGTGCGTCCCATCAGCGGCAGCGCTGCCTTGGCGGTAGGCGCTGATCTCATGGCACAGTATGGTCCGGATAGCCCGATAGGCCGGACTGCCGCCATTATGCTGGGCAGTACAGAAACTACATTCTATACCATCAGCGTTTATTTCGGCGCCGCCGGAGTCCGCCGGACGCGCTTTATGCCGTGCCGGCCGCACTGTTAGCAGACCTGACCGGTTTCTGTGTTGCATCTCTTACCGCCCGGCTTTTTCTTTTAGTCTAAAACGGTTTTTAAAAATTTCTCTGTACATTTTCCATGATGTTTGCTATAGTTAAGGACACGACAACAGCAAGTGAGGAATATTTCATGGAAAAGTTCTGGATCTCATTTCCGGCAAAATGGCTGCGGCCTTCGAGGCGGCAGGTTATGACCGGACTTATGGCCGGGTAACGGTTTCCAACCGGCCGGATTTGTGCGAGTATCAATGTAACGGCGCTTTGGCTGCCGCCAAATCTTATGGGAAAGCGCCCATGCAGATTGCCCAGGCTGTCGTGGAACAGCTGCAGCCCCAGGATTTTGAGTCGGTGACTGCCATGGCTCCGGGTTTTATCAATCTTCGGGTCTCGGGCTCATTTTTGCAGCGCTATCTGGCAGAAATGCGGACCGCTCCGGATTTCGGCGTAGAAAAGGAAGAAACCCCAAAGACGGTCGTGGTGGATTACGGCGGTCCCAACGTGGCCAAACCCCTGCATATTGGACATCTGCGCTCTGCAATCATTGGCGAGAGCATGAAACGGATATACAAATTCTTTCGGTAACCGCACCATCGGCGACGTGCATCTGGGCGACTGGGGCCTGCAGATGGGGCCTCATCATCGCTCAGCTGCAGGATCAGCAGCCGGATTTGTGCTATTTTGATGACAGCTTTCCAGGCCCGTACCCCTCCGAAGCGCCCTTTACCATTTCGGAGCTGGAAGCCATCTATCCCGCTGCCTCTGCCCGGAGTAAAACCGACGCCGATTTTGCGCAACGGGCCCACGCCGCCACATTTGCCCTCCAAAACGGCAGAGCGGGCTACCGGGCTTTGTGGAGACACATTATGGATGTATCTCTGGCCGATATCCGCAAAAATTATGACAAACTGGGGGTTCATTTCGAGTCCTGGTTGGGGAAAGCGACGCTCAGCCGGATATTGAACCCATGCTGGAAATGCTGCAGGCGAAGGGATTGGCCGTAAAAAGCGACGGAGCTCTGATCCTCCCCGTTGCCGAAGAGGGAGATAAAAAGGAAATCCCGCCTTGCATTTTAGTAAAGTCCGACGGGGCCATTCTGTACGATACGACAGACCTGGCCACTCTGGTGCAACGCGAGCGGGATTTCCACCCGGACAAGGTGCTTTACCTGGCGGACAAACGGCAGAGCCTTCATTTCGAGCAGGTCTTCCGGGCCGCCCGAAAAGCCGGCATTGTTCGGAACGAAACCGATTTAGAGTTTTTAGGTTTTGGCACAATGAACGGCAAAGATGGAAAACCCTTTAAAACCAGGGCCGGCGGTGTCATGCGCCTGGAGCAGCTCATGGCCGATATTACGGAGTTCGTCCGGAATAAAGTGGTAGAAAATCAAATCGTGGAAGAAAACCAGGTGGAAGAAACCACGCGCCGGATTGCCATGGCTGCGTTAAAATATGGCGATCTGTCCAATCAGCCCACGAAGGACTATATTTTTGACATGGACCGGTTTGCCGCATTTGAGGGAAATACGGGCCCGTATATTCTCTATACCATCGTCCGAATCAAAAAGTATTTTGTCTCGGTTCGGCCCTTGGCGGCATTTGGAAATTCAGGCCCCCGTCAGTGAGGCGCAAAAGAATTTGATGCTCTCCATAACCAAATTGGCTCCAGCCTTAGAGGGAGCGTACCGTACCTCCTCCCCAATTTAATTTGCAGTTATATTTATGAGCTGGCCGGCACGGTTAACGCATTTTATCACGAAACCAGAATTCTCACAGAGCCGGATTCCGCCCTTCAAAAAGGTTATATTGCGCTCATCGGCTTAGCAAAGGACATTTTGGAACAGTGCGTTGATCTGCTAGGCTTTCAAGCACCGGAAAAATGTAATACTGAATTAAAATTGACCAACTCGAAAAGGCGAGTTGGTCAATTTGCTTGCCGCGTATTCCCGCCCCTTCCGGTCTTTTTCAGCTTCTGCAGACATCAGCCGCCCAGCGCTGTAGCACGGTATTGTATGGCCTCCGCCACGTGATTGTTGCATTTCCGTGCAGTCATCCAAATCTGCAATCGTCCGAGCCACCCGAAGAATCCGGTCATAACTGCGGGCCGTCAAATTCATAGACTGAAAGGCAGCCTTCATGAGCTGGGAGCATGCCTCACTCAGAGTGCAAAACTTTTGTGTCTGCGCGGAACTCATACGCGCGTTACAATGGATATTCAATTCCTGAAAACGCCGGTGCTGCCGCTGCCGTGCTGCATTCACCCGCTGCCGGATGTCTGCGGAAGTTTCGGCAGTTTCTTTCCGTCTCAAGTCCTCATACTGTAATGCGGGTACGTCTACAATGAGATCAATCCGGTCTAACAGCGGTCCGGAAATGCGGCTTTGATACGTCTCCACCGCCGCCTGCGAGCAGATACAACGGTCGGACGGGTCCCCATACCAACCGCACTTGCAGGGTTCATCGCACACACCAGCATAAACTCTGCCGGATAGGTCACAGCGCCGTTGGCCCTGGAAATGGTCACTTTGCCGTCTTCCAAGTGCTGACGCATGATATCCAGCGTAGCTTTTTTTGAATTCCGGCAATTCATCCAAAAGTAAGACGCCATTGTGTGCAAGAGAGATCTCTCCCGGCCTGGGATTGGAACCGCCTCCGGCCAATCCTGCAGCGGAAACCGTGTGGTGGGGACTGCGAAAAGGGCGCTTTTGAATCAACGGCTGCTGTTTGGTCAGGAGTCCCAGAACGGAATAAACCTTGGACACCTCCAGCGATTCTTCCCAGGTCATATCCGGCAGGATCGAAGGCAAGCGTTTACTGAGCATGCTTTTTCCAGAGCCGGGCGGGCCCCACCAAAAGAACATTGGCCTCCGGCAGCCGCAATCTCCAGAGCTCTTTTGACGTTTTCCTGCCCCTTGACCTCTTGAAAATCCAAATCCACACCGCCCCCCGCTTGCGGCTCCCAAAGAGGCTCCGGCGGAATGAGGCGATCTCCGTTGAGATGGGCCGCCAGCTGGAGGACGCTTGTGACCGGGATCACCTCCGGTCCCTCGCCAGAGTTGCCTCCGCCGCATTTTCAGCCGGTACAAAAAGCGTACGAATGCCGGCATCTCTGGCGGCCAAGGCCATAGGTAAGACTCCGGAGACCGGGCGCAGGTTCCCCTCTAAACTCAACTCACCCAGAAAGGCCTGATCCTGAGTCGGCGGTTTTACAAGCCGGGAGGCTGACAGTAATCCCAAAAAGAATGGGCAAATCATACATCGTCCCGGTCTTCCGTACGCCGGCCGGCGCCAGATTTACCGTAATACGGCTCACCGGAAATTTAAATCCGCTGCTTTTTGCCGCAGCCCGTACCCGTTCTCTGGATTCTTTCACGGCCGCATCCGGCAGACCCACGATTTCGAACGCCGGAAGTCCGTTCGATAAGAAGCACTCTGCCATAACCATACATCCGGCAATTCCCGCCAAACCAAGAGACCGAACACAGCAAATCACAAAATCACCTCACGTATCGCTTAGTTTACCTATATCATACAACATACAAGCAAAAAAAGACAAATACTTCTTTTGATCACAGTCAGAATTTCGCAAAAAAGTGTAAAACTTCCCGAAGGCAAGATTTTTCCGATTTACAAATGGGCGGTTTGGTGCTATGATATAAGCGTCACAATTTGAATACTTTAGGAGGTATTTCACTTTGGCCAGAAAATTTAAAACCATGGACGGCAACACTGCTGCCGCTCATGTCAGCTATGCGTTTACGGAAGTAGCTGGTATCTACCCCATCACCCCTCCAGCCCCATGGCCGACAACGTAGACCAGTGGTCTGCCGCCGGAAGGAAAAAACATTTTCGGGAACCCGGTAAAGGTTGTGGAGATGCAGTCTGAAGCCGGCGCTGCCGGTACGGTCCACGGCCCCTAGCCGCCGGCGCCCTGACAACCACGTACACCGCTTCCCAGGGCCTGCTGCTGATGATCCCCAACATGTATAAGATCGCCGGCGAGCTGCTGCCCGCTGTGTTTCATGTTTCTGCCCGTACAGTGGCAACGCAAGCACTGAATATCTTTGGCGATCATTCCGACGTGTATGCCTGCCGTCAAACCGGTTTCGCCATGCTGTGTGAGACCAACCCGCAAGAGGTTATGGACCTGGGCGCTGTAGCGCATCTGTCTGCAATTGAGGGACGTGTTCCTTTCATCAACTTCTTTGACGGGTTCCGCACCTCCCACGAAATTCAAAAATTGCCATTTGGGACTACGAGGATTTAAAGGAAATGTGCAACATGGAGGCAGTCGAGGCCTTCCGCCAGCACAGCCTGAACCCTGAACGCCCCGCCATGCGCGGCTCTCACGAAAACGGCGATATCTTCTTCCAGCATCGTGAAGCTTGCAATAAGTACTATAACGCGCTGCCCGCTGTAGTAGAAAAGTACATGGATCAGGTCAACGCCAAATTGGGCACCGACTACAAGCTCTTTAACTACTACGGCGCTCCTGATGCCGATCGGGTCATTGTCGCTATGGGCTCCATCTGCGACGTGGCAGAAGAAGTCATCGACTACATGAACGCCCACGGTGAGAAGGTCGGTATCGTCAAGGTCCGCCTGTTCCGGCCCTTTGCTCCCGAAAAATTGCTGGAAGCGATCCCCGCTTCTGCAAAATCCATCGCTGTGCTGGACCGCACCAAGGAGCCCGGCTCCCAGGGCGAGCCGCTGTACATGGATGTTGTCATGGCTCTGGCCAACGCCGGCAAAAACCGACGTAAAGGTCATCGGCGGCCGGTATGGACTGGGCTCCAAAGACACGCCTCCCGCCTCTGTCTTTGCTGTGTATGAGGAACTGGCAAAGGCGGAGCCCAAGCGGGAGTTCACCATCGGCATCGAAGACGATGTGACAAATCTGTCTTTGGCGGAGAAGCCCTCCCCCAACACTGCTGCAGAAGGCACCATCGAATGCAAATTCTGGGGATTGGGCGGAGACGGTACCGTCGGCGCCAACAAGAATTCCATCAAAATTATTGGCGATCATACCGACAAGTACGTCCAAGCCTACTTCCAGTACGACTCCAAAAGACCGGCGGCGTCACCATCAGCCATCTTCGCTTGGCGACCAGCCAATCAAGAGTCCGTACTACATCAACAAAGCCGATTTCGTGGCTTGCCACAACCCGTTTTATATCACCAAGGGCTATAAGATGGTGCAGGATGTAAAGCCGGGCGGCGTATTCCTGATTAACTGCCAGTGGTCCTTTGAAGAACTGGAGCACCATTTGAACGCAGAAACCAAGCGGTATATTGCCAAACACGGCGTCCAGTTGTATACCATCAACGCCATTGACCTTGCCATTCAGGTCGGGATGGGAAAACGTACCAACACCATCCTTCAGTCCGCTTTCTTCTCCTTGGCAAAAGTCATGCCCGAGTCTGAGGCCATTCAGTATATGAAAGACGCTGCTGAGCACTCTTATCTCAAAAAGGGCCGCGAATGTGGTGGAGAAAAACTGGAAAGCCATCGATGCCGGCGCTACGGCCTATGTGAAGATTGACGTGCCCGCATCTTGGGCTGAGGCGGTAGATGCCCCCACGGAAGAGGTCCTGGTGGGCAACCCCCGACACAGTGAATTGGTTCAAAGCATTCTGACTGGTGGACAAGATGGATGGAGACAGCCTTCCTGTATCTGCTTTTGAGGACTATGTAGACGGCCAGTTTGCTTTTGGGTGCCTCTGCATATGAAAAAACGCGGCGTTGCCGTCACTGTCCCTGCTTGGGATGAAACCGTGCATCCAGTGTAACAACTGTGCTTATGTTTGCCCCCATGCCACCATTCGTCCCTTTGCCCTGACGGAGGAAGAAGCTGCGAAGGCCCCCGCAGGCGCCAAAATTGTACCTGTGAAGGCAGGAAAAGGCAAGGGCGTATATTCCTACACCATGGCGGTATCCCCCTTTGGATTGTATGGGCTGCGCCGTCTGTGTCGGCGTCTGCCCCACCAATGCTTTGACGATGGTACCGCAGGAGAGCCAGCTGCAGCAGCAGGATGTATTCCAATATATGGTCTCCTCGGTGGCAGAGAAGAAAGAAATGCAGGATAACACGGTGAAGGGCAGCCAGTTCAACCAGCCGCTGCTTGAGTTCTCCGGCTCGTGCGCCGGCTGTGCAGAGACCAGCTATGCCCGCCTTATCACCCAGCTGTTCGGCGAGCGCATGTATATTTCCAACGCCACCGGCTGCTCATCCATCTGGGGCGGACCCGCTGCCACAGCGCCTTACTGCACCAACCAGGATGGCCACGGTCCCGCTTGGTCCAACTCTCTGTTTGAAGACAACGCCGAGCATGGCTACGGTATGTATATTGCCCAGGAGACCATTCGGGAGAGCTTGGCGGAGAAAACTCGCCCCTCATCGCCCATGCGTATACGAACGCGGATCTGAAAGCCGCCGCGCAGGCCTGGCTGGATACCATGCATGACGGAGAGGCCAACAAAGCTGCCACCAAGGCTTACATCCGGGAACTGGAAGAAGGCATCTTGGGCCTGGAGGAAGGCATTGCTTTCGCCGGCTCAGAAGCAGGAAAAGCCGTCTTCGGTGAAGAGGCTCCTCAGTTTGTAGCACATATGCAGGAGCTCAAGGCTCAGGGCAAGACCCATTGCGATTGCCCGGCTTGCACCTTGGCTGCGGATATCCTCTCCAAAAGAATATTTGGCCAAGAAATCTGTCTGGATTTTTGGCGGCGACGGCTGGGCATATGACATCGGCTTTGGCGGTGTGGATCATGTATTGGCCCAGAATCATGACGTCAATATTTTCGTCTTCGACACCGAGGTGTATTCCAACACCGGCGGACAGGCCTCCAAGTCCTCCAATATCGGCCAGGTGGCCCAGTTCGCGGCTGCCGGTAAGGAGACGAAAAAGAAATCCCTGGCCGAAATTGCAATGTCCTATGGCTATGTCTACGTGGCGCAGATTGCCATGGGTGCCAATCCCGCTCAGACCATCAAGGCCATCACCGAGGCTGAAGCTTACCACGGTCCTTCCCTCATTATCGGCTATGCCCCCTGTGAGATGCACTCTATTAAAGGCGGCATGATGCATTGCCAGGACGAGATGAAAAAGGCTGTTGCCTGTGGGTATTGGAATCTGTTCCGGTTTAACCCCGACAATCTGAAAGCCGGCAAGCCCGCCTTTACGCTGGATTCAAGGCCCCCGCCGGCGGCTATCAGGAGTTCCTGATGAACGAGGCCCGTTACAGCCGTCTCACGCGGGAATTCCCGGACCGTGCCAGCGAGCTCTTCGCACGCAATGAGGCGGCTGCCAAAGAGCGCTACGAGCATCTGTTAAAGCTGGTCGAGTTGTATCGGTAAGTTTTCTCTTACGTTTACCTGGTGCATAGACCTGTTTAGAGAGTCATAAAGTCACACAATTTTTTCGGCCAGCAGCAAAAGCTGCTGGCCGATTTATTTTAGGCATGCGGCTCCAAAAACACTTTTCCCGAAGCTTCCAGCATCCCGAGATGCTATTTCGTGATGGAGGCAACAGAGAGGGGCGCCGGCGCTGCTCACTGCGCTCATAGTGGGCTACGGGGCCTCACATGGCACGGCACGCGACGTTCTCTCTACTCTTCTTCTCAGATTCTTCTTCAGATTAGAAAATCCAGTAGGAGAGGCGTCTAGCCCCGACCTCTCACACCACGGGATATACGGTTCCGTACACGGCAGTTCAATCGCATCAGTGCAACGCCTCGCATCTGGCCAGGATGCTAAAGTATCCTGCCTGTGCGAGGCGTTCATTTGTTATTAGAACTAAAATTCCTGGCATCGTCCCCGTCATCCGGTGGTATATCATGTGGCTGCACACCGTTGGGCGGCGTCATACCTCCGGACGGTCGCCAAAACCTTCCATGGCGCCTATCATCCCGCCGGAGTTGGTCACAATGTCGGTTAAAGTGACCTTCGTGGTCTGCTCACCGGCTGTTATGGTGTAGCACTCTCCAGCTATCAGCTCCGGTGTGCTGATAACAAGGCTCTGGTAGTCTTGAACCGGCATATAAGAACAAAGGATGTTGCCGTCGGAGTCTGTGACGGTCAGCTCTGTTCCGGCTGAGACAACAGAAGCAAATGCAGTCAGGAAGGAATACTGGCTGGAACCGGATGTAAATCCGGAAGCCATGCCTGCGCTGCCTACGGCAACGATCGTGCCCCCGGTGATTTCCGCAGTAGAACCGTAATCCAGGGCGCTGTTGGCGGAGGAAGGCCGCTGATGTATACGGTTCCGCCCTCTAGATAGAGCGCGCCGTTGGAATCAATCCCATCTCCCTGTGCTGCAATGGTTAGCGTGCCGCCTGAGATCCGGATGAAGCAATCGGAGTCACTCCCCTCTGCAAAGAAGTCCCGGTCAAATCCCATTGACCCGTCAGAGCCACCCGCCGCGTTTAGGCCGTCATCGGAAGCAGATACGGTTAGGTCGCCGCCGGAGATTGCAATACTCAGTCCCTCTATTCCCTCATAGCTGGTATGGATTTGAATGGTACCTGCGCTGATGCTCAGCGCCCCGTCACTGTGAAATCCATCGTCTCCCGTGGAGATGGTGAAATTGCCGCCGGAAATATCCATGGTTCCATTGGAATGAACTGCGTCGTCGGAAGCATCCAGTTCAAATACCCCGCCGGAAATTAGCACGGCAGTACCGGCTTTGAGTCCCTTTGCGCTGTCGGAAGTATCCGTCTCATCTGCATCCGCCGCTGCCCATTGGGTTAGGCCATTGACCCCAGTTGGGGTTTTGTTCGCCGTTGCTTTGTACAACGGCATTGCTGCCCGCCCCCCACTGGTCACCTGGAAAGTACCGCCAGAAATTTCCAGCGTCGTCTCCGCTTGAATTCCATCCAGAGCTGCAGTGATTTGGAAGGTTCCGCCGCCAATGGAGATATAGCCCAGGTTGACGTCGTCATCCTGGTTGGATTGATGCCGTCTCCACCGGCCTCGATGGTCATGTCCGCCGTTAAAATTTTGACACCGTCCTTCCTTTTACTCCGTCGTTGACCGCATCAATCGAAAAGGTACCGCCGGTAATGGAGAGTATGTCCTTGCAGTAAATCCCATGGTTGTAGCGGCCGGTTATATGCAGCGTTCCTGCACCGTTGATGGTCAAATCCGCTTTGGAATAAAGGCAGGCATTCGGTTCGTCTTCTCCGGCATCCAGGGTATAGGTTTGGCTGTCTGTGAGAGAATTGACGGAATCTTCGGCCAGCAGGATGAGAACCTTTTCCGCCTCTTCAATCAGAAGAGCCGGTCCGTCCGGACAAGTTACACAGATATTGTCCAATACCAACTGGACCTGTTGCTTCTCCGCGCGGACCAGCAGCTGTCCGGATAGGGTACCCGAAAAAAATATAGACGCCCCCCTGTGTTATGGTGACCACTCCATCAGTTGCTTCTGCCCGCTGCCGTCAATCTGTACCGCGTCATCCAGGCAGGTGATTTCAGTTGTGGAGGTCTCGTCGTACCCTACCTCCAGGTCAGACGCTTCAAAAAAAGCTGACCCGAGTCAGCAGCCGGCACAGTGGTCTCCGAGTCCTGCTGCGGGGAAGTGCAACCCTGCAGCAGATTTATGGCAATCGCCGCCACTACGACCCAGGTTAAAGTTTGTATGAACTTTTTCATTGTAACCCACACCCCCGTGCGATATTGTTAAAGCATCTCTTCGTTGGAAGCGATTTTACTGCAGGAAATTTCCAGATTTCCGTTCCGGCAGCGTAAGTCGTCCAAAAATGCTTTTTCACTGATGTTGTTTTTCAAAACAATCCGGTAGCAAAGTCGGTACAAGCTTCCCATGTTGGCCGTTTTTTACACTCTCAATTCCCAGCTTTTGACATATGTTTGAAACAGGTCATCAAAGACACCCTCATAGTCCAACCCCTCTGGGATTGTAATCCGAAGATTTCGTGTACCCGGCACTTCCCTGCCAAAGCCGGCAATCGATAACAACAAGTCCAATCCACACAGCAGGACAGTAAACAGCACGGCAACAGCGAGATATCCCATTCCGGTTGCTAAGCCGATTGCCATTGCCAGAAAAACACTTCCAATTTCCCGGGCATTTCCCGGAACGGAGCGAAAGCGGACCAAGCTAAAAGTACCAATCACTGCAACGCCGGTACCAATACTGCCGTTAACCAGCATAATGACGACTTGTACCATCGCCGGCAGCGTAACCAACGTCAGAAGAAAGCTTCTGGTACAGGAATTTCGATATGTGGGTCCATGCAATCAACAAACCCAGCAGCAAGGAAACGACGGTGCATGCCAGAAACGGGCCGAGAGAAAAAGTAGATGTGCCGGAGGGAAAAAAACGCTGGAAAATATTTCATTAAGCACAAATAATCAATCCTTTCTTAACGCCATTGGCCAAAGAAACTTCAGCCGTTTTACGGAACCCACCCTGTGCGGCAATTTTCTGATAGGCTGTTCCATATTTGGAAAATGAAGTGGGAAAAACCTGATATTTGTCAAATAACGTAACCATCCACATGGGCATGGCGCCTGCCAGTTTAATCTCCATTAAAAACTGCTTTTCGGATAAAAGCGGCCGGTCGGCTGAATCCGCGCCCAAGTGTAAATTTTGGCTCCGCCAAAGTAGATTCCAATCAAACGTAACGCGCAGATTGGGATCTTCCAAACTGTATAGTGCGAGCCGTTCATAGCCAATATAGACAGATGGAACGAGTCCTCCGTAAAACCGGCGCATGTAGTCCACCTCACGCAGAATCTGGCAATCTTTACCGGGACGGCAGCCGCGATATAAATAGGCTTCTGCCTCCTGCAGGGCATCTCTACCCTTCTCTTGTATACCGTCCCCTTATACTTTTTCTTAAGCTCAACAAAGCAGAGACCTGCGGTGCCGGTGTGCCGTAGCAGCGTAAGCGCAGCTTTTCTTTATAAGCCGGTTTTCTAAAGACTGACGAATTAATTGATGGCTTGGTGTATCAAAATAAACGCTGGAAATTTGACTGTTTCCGTATTGATCCTGGGTCATGTGCGCTGAAAATTCATTCCGAATGGTCATGTAGAGAGGTTCATCCAACAGATACTTCTGTTCTAACCTTTGAAAACTGCCTGATTCCATAGGTGCGCTCCTTTTTCGTTTCATGTCTGTACTATACAGCAGAAACCTTAAAGGAAGTTAAATCCCTGTATGAAAAAGGGAAATAAAATGTAAATAACACTGCCACAGCGGTCAATCCGGCT